>Ga0315535_1000639_pt1 | contig 24562 bp, 18 predicted proteins | sample SalMarSW160220MG_2_FD_203092 | JGI IMG/M metagenome (GOLD analysis project Ga0315535, IMG submission 203092) | Salt marsh sediment microbial communities from the Plum Island Ecosystem LTER, Massachusetts, United States - Salt Marsh Sediment SW1602-20 ... | reverse complement strand
AGGGTGGAAGCCGTTGGAAGTACCATCCGCACTTACATCAACGGGGTCAATTTTGCCAACCTGGTGGATGATGCCCGGAAAGAGGGTTTTATCGCTCTCCAGGTCCATGCCATCGGTGATGATAAGGCACTGGACGGGAAAGAGATCAGGTGGCGTAACATCAGGATCATTACCGTGGAGCCCGGAAAATACATGAAAACCGATGTGGATATAGCCCCGGAGGTGAGCTACCTGACCAATGAACTGACCCCTGCCCAGAAAGAAGCGGGCTGGAAGATGCTCTGGGATGGAAAAAGCCCCGAAGGGTGGCGTGGGGCCAATCTGGATGAATTTCCTGAGAAGGGATGGAGCATGGAGGAAGGAATCCTGAAAGTTGAAAAGAGCGGGGGCGGGGAGTCTGCCAACGGTGGTGATATTGTGACCAGAAAGAAATACAGGGATTTCATCCTGGAGGTGGACTTCATGATCACCGAAGGAGCCAACAGCGGGATCAAATATTTTGTGGATCCTGATTTAAATACCGGGGAGGGATCAGCCATCGGATGTGAATACCAGATCCTGGATGACATGCGACACCCGGATGCCAAAATGGGTATTCCCAGGACACGAACCCTGGCCTCCCTGTATGACCTGATCCCGGCCAATGCCCTGATATACGGAGAGGACAACCAGCAGAAACGTTTTAACGGTGTGGGCCAGTGGAACCGGGCCCGCATAGAGGTGCATGGATCAAAAGTATCACACCACCTGAACGGAGTGAAAGTAATCGAATACGAAAGAGGAACCCAGATGTGGAAAGCACTGGTGGCCTACAGCAAATATGCCAAATGGCCTGCCTTTGGTGAGGCTGAAACGGGACATATCCTCCTCCAGGATCATGGAGATGAGGTAAGTTTTAGGAACATCAAGATCCTGGAATTATAATCACAAAATACATTTTATTTGTGTATATTTAACACTGAATATTAAATTTACACAAAATGTATGTAGCTCGTGAAGCAGAGAACTTGTTGATTCAGTACCTTGAACAGTTTTCATCGGTCGGGATTATGGGCCCTCGTCAATCGGGGAAATCGACCATGGTAAGGCAACTACTGGGTTCAACCTTTACTTATCTGACTTTTGACGATTTTGAGACAAAGGATTTATTCTATTCTGATCCCAAAAAATTCCTTTCAAGATACAGCAACCGGATTATATTTGATGAGGCCCAGTATATACCGGAACTCTTTCCTTTGATTAAACTGGCCATTGACGATGACCGGATGAATTATGGAAAATTTGTAATCACGGGTTCTGGTCAATTCCTCATGAGTAAGCATGTATCAGAAAGCCTGGCGGGGAGGATCGGCCTTATACCATTGCTTCCAATGCAGTATAGTGAGAATATTGTTAAGGACGAATATAATAAGATCATCTTCGGTGGGTACCCTGAATTGGTTGTCAGGAATTATACTGGTCATAGTGCATGGTATAATTCATACATTGAAACCTACCTTCAAAAGGACCTCAGACAAATGGTGAATGTGTCAGATGTTCAGGCATTCACCCAGTTCATCCGATTACTTGCAGGACATGTTTCTCAGGTACTGAACCTCTCTTCTTTATCAAGGGATATCGGGATCTCGGTTCCAACACTTAGAAGATGGTTATCCATTCTGGAAAATTCATACATAGTGTTTCTGGTTCAGCCCTATTACCGCAATTTGGGAAAGCGAATTATTAAAAGTCCGAAAATCTATTTTTATGATACTGGAATGGTGTCTTATCTGACCGGATTATCGTCGGTCGATCAATGGGAAAAAAGTATCATGTACGGACCTCTGTTTGAGAACTATATCATCTCTGACATATGTAAACAAATCCTTCACAAAGGCTTCAATTATCAAACCTATTTTTACAGGACCAGTCACGGAGATGAGATCGATCTGATCATTGAAAGGGGAGCAGCAATTGACCTGGTTGAGATTAAAGCATCTGTTACTTACCGGTCGGGGTTTCAGAGTGCACTGACGAAACAGAATATTTCAAGTTTAAACCGTATTGTGGTTTACCAGGGTGACGATTCAGAGAAAACTGATGGAGTGATGGCAAGGAATTATAAATCTTTCCTCAACGATTTCCGGTAAAGCACGTTCATTCCAGGTCCAGCACAATTCTGAGATTTTCACGGGTGATGTGCTTTAAGGAACCGGGTAGCTCACCTATTTTTTTTAGAAGACGCCTGTTATCGATGGCTCTTAGCTGATCAATCAGGATATCACAATCCCGGTGAAGATTGGCCATTCCTTTTTTTATATGAACCCTCAATACTTCAGTCCCTGTGGTTACCTTCGATGTGATTGGACAGATAAGTGTGGATGGATGAGGGATACAATTGAGCAGATTCGTCTGAACTACTAGAACAGGCCTGGTTTTGCAAGGTTCTGTCCCTATTCTGGGATTCAAATCTGCCAGCCAGATTTCAAACTGGTTCTTCTCCATAATCAATCTCTTCAAAGTCCCTGAGGATATTCATGGAATTCTCCTGTACGGCATCAGACTCTTTTTTCAACCTGCGTTCAAGCATCAACCGTTTTTGATGTTTGTTATAAAAGTCTACCGCTTCATTGATATACCTGTTTCGTGGTTTCTTCACCATGGCTACAATTTCCTCAGTTTCGATGAAGATACCTTCATCCAGATTTAATGATATAACTTTCATGGCATATAATTATATAACAAAACTATATAAAAAACAAACGTGAGTCAACTATATGTCCTTTTGTTTGGACGCAATATTTTCCAATGGCCATTTTTCTTGGTAAATTATGGCTCTAAAACTTCCCATATGAAAAAAGGAATTCTGACATTGGTTAGCACGGTTATTTTTCTGCTGAACGGTTGTCAAAACGCGACCGAGGAACCTGCCAGCGATTATCCCATTTCGCCGGTTGATTTTACGCATGTTCAGCTACAGGAGGGTTACTGGAAAAATTGGGTTAGAACTGTCCGGGATGTCACCATCCCGTTCGCATTTGGAAAATGTGAAGAGACGGGGCGGATTGACAATTTCATATTTGCCGGGGGGATCAAAGAGGGCAAATTCCAGGGCAAGTTTGGATTCAATGATTCGGATCTCTACAAGATCATGGAAGGGGCAGCCTACAGTCTGGCGCTGGAGGACAATCATGAAATGGAAGCCTATCTGGACACGTTGATCTACTTCATTTCAGAGGCGCAGGAGGAGGATGGATACCTTTATACTGCATGGACGCTGAAAGCCAATGATTACAATGACTTTGCATGCTGTACCTATGCCGAAGAGGGCCAATGGATCGGGACTCCCCGTTCCAGCCATGAGTTCTACAACCTGGGTCACATGGTTGAGGCAGCGGTTGCCCATTACCAGGCAACGGGGAAAAGAAGTTTCCTGGATGTGGCCATCAAGAGTGCAGATCTGGTCTATGATGTGTGTATCACCCAGGGCCATGATTATGTACCCGGACACCAGGAGATAGAGATTGGACTGGTTAAATTGTACCGGGTAACCGGTGATCAGAAATACCTGGCCCTTGCCAAGCATTTGCTGGATATCAGGGCTGAAGTTCATGAAGGATCCTATTCCCAGGCCCATCTTCCTGTGACCGAGCAGACCGAGGCGGTGGGTCATGCGGTCAGGGCCAACTACATGTACAGTGCCATGGCAGATGTGGCTGCGCTTACGGGCGATTCAGCCTATCTGGCTGCCATCGGAAAGATCTGGGACAATGTGGCCGGAAAAAAGCTCTCCATTACCGGGGGTGTGGGTGCCAGTCACCAGGGTGAGGCCTATGGTGAAAATTATGACCTACCCAACCATCCATACAATGAAACCTGTGCTGCCATAGCCAATGTGTACTGGAACCACCGTATGTTCCTGTTGCATGGGGATGCAAAATACATGGATGTACTGGAGCGGTCCCTGTACAACGGAGTCATCTCCGGATTGTCCCTGGACGGGACGCTCTTCTTTTACCCCAATACACTGCAACATGATGGCGAGACCGCTTTTAATCAGGGGGTCAATGGCCGCTCTCCCTGGTTTGACTGTTCTTGCTGCCCCTCCAATCTCTCCAGGTTTGTTCCTTCGGTGGCCGGGTATGCATATGCCACAAGAGGAGATGATTTCTATGTGAACCTCTATATGAACAGCGATGTGTCTGCGCAGACCGGGGACGGGGTGCTGAGCATTGCCCAGCGATCCAACTATCCGTGGGATGGAAATATCGAAATGGAGATACAAAATGAAAAGGCGGTAGACGCCACAATTTATTTCCGAATTCCGGGATGGGAGCAGAATGAAGCGGTCCCATCTGATCTGTTTGTATTTGAGGGTGAGCAGGGAGGGAAGCCTTCCCTGCAGGTAAACGGCAAAACCATAAAAATGGATCCAAAGAAAGGATATGTGGCAGTGCACCGGAATTGGCAGAACGGGGATGTGATCCACCTGGACCTGCCCATGGAGGTACGCCTGGTCTCGGCCAATGAAAAGGTGGAAGCCAAAACCGGATTGGTTGCAGTGCAATACGGGCCCATAGTGTATTGTGCAGAAGAGATTGACAACCAGGTTGATGTGTTGGAATCAAAGGTGGATGAGGCCACTCAGTTTAAGGTCGCTTACAAGCCCGGATTGTTGGGTGGAGTGAACATGCTTGAAGGGAAAGAATTGAACCTGGTGCCCTATTACGCATGGGCCAACCGCGGAGCCGGAAAAATGAATGTATGGTTTTATCAATAAGGAAATAGTCTAAAATATTATTACAATGAGATTCTTAAGAAGTTTGATGTTGTTATTGTTTGCGTTTTTTATGGCCTGTACTCCTTCTAAAAAGGAGGGAGATTTATCAACGGTACAACCCAATATTGTGATCATCTACCTCGATGATCTGGGATACGGGGATGTGGGAGCATACGGAGCCACCGAAATCAGTACTCCGAACATAGATGCCCTCGCAGCGGGAGGAATTCGTTTTACAGATGCCCATGCATCTTCGGCCACCTGCACACCCAGCCGGTATGCACTTCTCACCGGGGTCTATCCATGGCGGAACAAAGAGGCCAAAATCCTGCCGGGAACCGCTCCGCTGATCATTGGAACTGAACAACAGACTTTGCCGAAAATGCTGAGGGAGAGCGGCTACCAGACTGCCATCATTGGCAAATGGCATCTTGGTCTGGGCTCAGGAGTGGTGGATTGGAACCATAGGATTTCTCCCGGGCCCAATGAAGTTGGTTTTGAATACGCCTATATCATGGCGGCCACCCAGGACCGCGTGCCCACGGTGTATATTGAGAACGGTCATGTGGTTGGCCTGGATCCGGATGATCCCATCGAGATCGACTATAAAAACAATTTCGACGGTGAACCCACAGGGCTGGATAATCCCGAATTACTCACCATGCGATGGCATCATGGCCACAACAACAGCATTGTAAACGGAATTCCCCGGATTGGTTTCATGAAGGGCGGAACATCTGCCCGGTGGAGTGATGTGGATATGGCTGACCATTTTCTTGCCAAAGCAAAGGAATATGTAAAAGGCCATAAAGACAAGCCCTTCTTTCTCTATTATGCCATGCAACAGCCCCATGTGCCCCGTACCCCGCATCCCCGGTTTGTAGGCAAGTCGGGCTTGGGTCCAAGAGGGGATGTGATTGTTGAAGCGGACTGGTGCGTGGGTGAATTGATGAAAACGCTTCAGGAGGAGGGTATCCTGGAGAATACCCTGGTTATATTTTCCAGTGACAACGGTCCTGTACTCAACGACGGCTATTACGATGATGCGGTAGAGAAACTGGGAGATCATACGCCGTGGGGCCCTCTGAGGGGAGGAAAGTACAGCCTGTTTGAGGCGGGTACACGTGTGCCCATGATTACCTACTGGAAAGGGACCATTGAGCCCGGGGTATCTGATGCGCTGATCTGCCAGTTGGATCTTCTCTCCTCGCTGGCGTCGCTTGTGGGACAGGAAGAGAACAGCACGGACAGCCAGGATTTGCTGGATGTTCTGATGGGAAAAGAGAACCAGGGGAGGGAAGCCCTGGTCCTGGAGGCCACCTCAAGAACAGCCCTGCGCAAAGGGGATTGGCTGATGATTCCTCCTTATGGGGGAGATCCCATAGCCCCCAATGTGAACATCGAACTGGGCAATGCGGACAACTACCAGTTGTACAATCTGAAAGATGATCTGGGTCAGCGGAATAATCTGGCTGATTCCCTCACCGGGAAACTGGAAGAAATGATAGGAGCGTTTACCACTCAATGTCCAGGACTTGGCCTGCTTTCAGTTCAATCTCCTTCTGCTTGTCTCCGCTAATGAGGGTGGTTTTCCCGTCTTTTTTGGCTGATATGTTCACCCTGGACAGCGTCATGTTGCTCCACTCCATGGAAATCTCATATCCTCCCCTTGCACAAATTCCCTGCACAGCCCCGTCTGCCCATGCCCCGGGCAAAGCGGGAAGCAGCCTGATTTCATTTTCGCTGGATTGCATGAGCATCTCCACAACGGCCGCTGCACCTCCGAAATTCCCATCAATCTGGAACGGAGGATGTGCATCGAACAGGTTGGGGTAGGTGCCTCCTCCTCTCGCATAGCTGGTTCTCACACCGTCAGGCTCCACGTATTTGAGTAGCTCCCTGTACATTTTGTAGGACCGGTTTCCATCCCGGAGTCTGGCCCAGAGGTTGATCCGCCATCCTTTTGACCATCCGGTAGTCTCATCGCCTTTTATCTCTAAGGTCTTTCGGCAGGCCGCAGCCAGCTCCGGTGTATTTTCCGGGGTGATCTGGTGTCCCGGATAGAGCCCGAACAGGTGGGATTGATGACGGTGTCTGGGATCTGCATCCTCCCAGTCATAATACCACTCCTGTAAATTGCCTTTCTTCCCAACCTGGTAAGGATAGAGTTGCGAGAGTGCCAATTCAACAGTATCCCTGAATCCCGCATCGGTGTTTAAGACCGTGGCTGCCTTTACCACATTGTTCAGACACTCCCTGATCATAGCCAGGTCTGCGGTACCCCCGTAAAAGGTTGCCCCGCGGTAACCCGTATCTGTGAGATAGTTGTTCTCAGGGGATGTGCTGGGGGAAGTGATCAGGTAGCCCTGGTCGTCCCTGATCATCCATTCGAGACAAAATTGAGCAGCCCCTTTCATCAACGGGTATGCACTGTTCCGGAGGTAGGTTTCATCACAGGTAAATAGGTAATGTTCCCATAAATGAGTGCTTAGCCAGGCTCCGCCCATGTTCCAGTTGGCCCAGACCGGATCCCCGTTCCCGAAATCACCCACCGGGTTGCTCATGGCCCAGATATCGGAATTATGTCCCGCCGACCAGCCGCTCACTCCGTAGAAAGTCCGGGCCGTGATTTTCCCGGTTTCTGCAATGTTTCCGATAAATGTAAGCAAGGGCTGCTCCATTTCCGACAGGTTGGTATTTCCTGCCAGCCAGTAATTCTCCTCTGCATTGATGTTCAGCGTGTAGTTGCAGCTCCAGGGGGGCCGAAGATGCGGGTTCCAGATCCCCTGCAGGTTCGCCGGTACGCCATCCGTCCGGGAACTTGAGATCAGCAAATAACGGCCGAACTGGAAGTAGAGGATCTCAAGGTTCTTATCCTCCGCTCCTGTCATGTATCGTTTAAGCCGTTCATCGGTGGGAAGATCCGGTGCGGTGGTTTCCCCCAGGGACAGGTGGACGCGGTTGAAGAAAGCCCGGTAATCATCCAGATGCGCTCTTTTTAATGCTTCGGCTGATTTCGAAGATGCCTTTTTCAGATGATCCAACGCCAGGGCCATCTGGTCAATCCCCTGGGTGGCAGGGTTTTTATCATAGCCATTAAAACTGGTGGCTATAGAAACCAGGATGGTGGCCTTGGTTCCACCCTCCATCTCCAGGCTGCTGTCTGTGACAGCCAGGTTGCCATCACAATTCATCACCCTGATCAGTGAACTGAACCTTGTCGCCCTGTCCTTGTCAAACCTCATGGCATAGGGCATATTACCACGGTAATTGGGCTCTGCATGCCATGGAGCGTATCCTTCGATTTCCAAAGTGCTTTCAGAGGAAGTTGTATTGTATCTGAGCAAGCTTTCAAAATCAACTGAGAAGCTCAGAGCCCCTTGTTTGCTGCTGCTCAATTGAATTACCATCACCTGATCGGGATGGGAAATAAAATATTCCCGTTGGTACCGGACACCATCAATGTCGTATTTTACCGTGGAGATGGCCCTGCTGATATCCAGTTCCCGGTAATAGGAGTCAGCTTCATTTTCATGTGGGAAGTGGATGAACAGTGTACCCAGGGGTGCATAGGACTGGGAAAATGAACCCTGTAATTTCCTGTTGAGGGAATCGGCCAGCCTGTAATTCTCATCATGAAGTGCGGCCCTGATTTCAGGAAGATGCTTGTAGGCCTCAGGATTCATGTTTGGATTCACAGGTTCCCCTGACCATAGGGTAATATCATTCAGGTATATCTGGTCAGTGCCGACTCCTCCAAAAACGGAAGCGCCCATCTTGCCATTTCCCAGAACCAGGCTCTCTTCAAAATATTCAGCCGGGCGGTTATACCATAAAAGGTGGTCCGATTGAGCGGATGAAATGCCACCAAACAGGATGATAAACAGGATCGAAGGGATGGTTTTGTTTTTCATGGTCCTAAAATTAGTATTTAAACATAAGATATTCTTCTCATACGATGGATTATCCCATTGCTTTTACCAGAAAACCCTTTAGTTTTGGGTTACCTGACGTTCATACGAATTAGATCATTGATTACAATGAGAATATCCTTAAGCAAAATAAGCGGGTTGGTATTTCTGATGTTGATCGCCGGAATGACCTGCCGCTGTTCCTTGCAAAGGAAAGAGTTGCGCATTTCAGCTGATATGGAAATTCCGGAAATTGCATTTGCGGTGGAGGAGGTCACAGCAGCGCTCATGGAAGAGGGCATTAAAACCATGGTTCTTGAAGCGGGGGATGCGGATGTGATTTTTTCAATGCATTATGATAACCCGGCACTGAAGGAGGAGGGTTTTAGCATACTGAAAGATGCCAGGATTTTGCATGTGGCAGGCGCAGATGCAGCAGGGGCCATGTATGGCGGATTGGAACTTGCCGAGCAGATCAGGCTTTATGGTTTGGACGGTGTGAAAGAGACCACCCAAAATCCCTACATGGAATTGAGGGGGACCAAATTCAATATTCCCCTGGATGCCCGTACCCCCAGCTATACCGATGTATGTGATGCTGCCCAGGTAAACATCCCTGAGATGTGGAATTTTGAGTTCTGGAAAGAGTACATCGACAACCTGGCCCGCTACCGGTACAACTACATCTCCCTCTGGAGCCTGCACCCATTCCCTTCCATGGTAAGGGTTCCCGGATATGAGGATGTGGCACTTGCCGATGTTCATCGTTCCACCGTGGAGTGGAAGGAATATTACAGCGGAAGCGGGATGGGCTTCACCGACCCGGAGATTCTTGCCAATCCGGAAGTCGTCAAAGAGATCTCCATGGATGAGAAGATAGCGTTCTGGAAAAAGGTGATGCGGTATGCCAAAGGCCGGAACATCGACTTCTATGTGGTTACGTGGAACATTTTCGCAGGCGGAGCCGAAGGAAAATGCGGGATCACGGATAAAATTGACAATCCGGTTACTACGGACTATTTCAGAAAAAGCGTGAAGCAGATGTTTGTTACCTACCCTGATCTGGCCGGGATCGGATTGACCACCGGGGAGAATATGTACGAATCCAGTTTTGAGGAAAAGGAGAATTGGGCATTTGATACATATGGACAGGGCGTACTGGATGCTGTGGCAGAAATGCCCGGTCGAAAAATCACTTTTATTCATCGTCAACATATGGCCGGAGCCCTGGATATCGCAGAAAAATTCAAGCCGCTGGTGGACCATGAGAACATTGAATTCCTTTTCAGTTTCAAATATGCCCAGGCCCATGTGATGAGTGCCACCACCCAGCCATTTCACGAGGAGTTTGTGAAAGAGATTGAGGGGATGAAAACCATCTGGACCCTGCGGAATGACGATAACTATCAGTACCGGTGGGGCGCCCCTGATTTTGTCCGCGGGTTCATACGGAACATCCCCATGGAGGTTACCAGGGGATTTTACTACGGTTCCGACCAGTGGGTGTGGGGGCGTGAGTTTCTTATGAAAGAACCGGAGTCACCCAGGCAGATCGAGATTGTGAAACACTGGTACCACTGGATGATGTGGGGCAGGCTGGGCTATAATCCCGAAATGTCCAATGACCGGTTCATCCAAATCCTTCAAAACAGGTATCCGGAGGTGGACGGGGAAAAACTCTTCACTGCCTGGCAGGAAGCATCCATGATCTATCCCACCACCACCGGCTTTCACTGGGGACCGCTGGATTTCCAGTGGTACATCGAGGCATGCAAGAGCCGGCCTGGCTATGCCCAGAATGAAACTGGCTTCCATGATGTGAACCGGTTCATCAACCTGCCACCCCATGAGCGATCGGGTTTTCAGTCCATCCCCGATTATGTGGCCATGGTAAAGGAAAAGGGAACATCTGATCTGGTTAGCCCGTTTGAAGTGGCCAAAAAGTTGCATGCGCATTCGGACAGGGCCATGGAATTCATTGGTTCCATGGATCCTGGCGGCAACAAAGAGCTGAAGGTGACTTTGCATGATATTCAAACCATGGCGCTGCTGGGAAAATACTATGCCTTTAAGATCAATGGATCCACAAACGTGGCTCTCTACAGGGCGACTGGTGATCCCCAATACCGGGAAGAGGCAGTTTCCCAGCTCAAAAATGCACTGGAAACCTGGAAATCGTATGTGGCTTCATCCATGGAGCAGAATAAAAATCCGCTCTGGACCAACAGGGTGGGAATTGTGGATTGGTCAAAGATTACCCAATGGGTTGCGGATGATATTAAGATTGCCCAGGCGGAGATTTTCCGGTAAACCGGCCCTACTGGATTACTCGGAATATAGAAAGAATTATTATTTTGAAATCTAGTTATCCATCCATGAAGATCAAGAAAACCTTAGCCTTCTTTGCCCTCCTGTTTCTGGTGATGTTGAAAGGAACAATGAACCTTGGCGCTCAGGACAGACCCAACATCATTATCATCATTACCGACGACCAGGGTTATGGGGACATGGGATGTCATGGCAACCCCTACATCAAAACGCCAACGCTCGATGAGTTTTGCAACGATGCGGTGAGCTTTACAAATTTTCATGTGTCAACCACCTGTGCGCCCACCCGGGGTGCATTAATGACCGGCCGGCATACCAACCGGATCAACACATTCCACACCATCGCAGGAAGATCCTTGCTTTTTGAAGATGAGGTGATCCTCCCCCAGGTGCTTGGGAAAAACGGGTACCGTTGTGGCATGTTCGGAAAGTGGCACCTGGGTGACAACTTCCCATACCGGCCGGAGGATCGTGGGTTCGACGAAGTGGTGAGGCACGGAGGAGGAGGAATATGCCAGATGCCCGACTACTGGGGGAACGATTATTTCGATGATTCTTACTGGCACAATGGGGTGATTGAATCCTACGACGGATATTGTACCGATGTGTTCTTCCGGGAGGCCATGCGGTTTATAGAGGACAACAAGGCAGGTCCGTTTTTCTGTTACCTCTCCACCAATGCTCCGCACGGTCCCCGCAATGTGCCCGTGGAATACATGGATCTTTACAGAGACAATGATGAGATCCCGGAAGGTTTGAAGCGATTCTATGGGATGATCACCAACATTGATGACAATTTTAAAAAGCTCCGGGAGCACCTTGTAAAACTTAACCTGACTGACAATACCATCCTGATCTTTATGACGGACAACGGGACGGCCAGAGGTCAGGAACTTTACAATGCCGGGATGCGCGGACACAAGGGGAGTGAATATGAGGGCGGTCACAGGGTCCCTTTCATGCTAAGATGGCCGGAAGGGAAGATGACGGGCGGGAGAGAGGTGGATCAACTGGTGGCACACTATGATGTGCTGCCTACCCTGTTGGATCTGCTGGGACTCGACTTCACTCCCGCAAAGGCTCTGGATGGAATGAGTTTCAAGCGCCTGCTGGTGGGACAGAACAAAGGTTGGCCGGACCGAATCCTGTACATGGATACCCAGCGTTGTCAGAACCTGGTGAAATACAAGCAGTATTCTGTGATGGAGGGGGACTGGCGCCTGGTCAATGGAACGGAACTTTACAACATCCATGATGATCCGGGACAGAGCAACAATATCATCGAGGATCACAGGGAAGTGGCTGTCCGCCTCGCGAAAGGATATGAAACATGGTGGGATTCCTTTGTGGAAGAGGGAGTCAATGAAAGATATGCCTATATCAAAGCCGGGACTCCCAATGAAAATCCTGTGAGGATCTGTACCCATGACATGCTCACTCTCAACCCGGGACAAGCATGGCATCAGTACGGTGCTGTAAGCGCCGTGGAAGGGAGTGGTATATGGAAAATTGAAATTGTTGAAGAAGGTGACTACTCCATTGTACTGAGGCGTTACCCAAGGGAGAGCGGATTGGGTTTCAATGAGCCCTTCCCTGCTGTTGATAAACCGCGACAGCTTGAGCAGTCTATGCCTGCCAGTAACAATGTGGGATTTCAGCAAGCAACCCTCTACATCGCAGATTTTAAAGGAAAGGCCAGCATAAGCGACCAGATGAAGGAAGTGACTTTCAATATCCATCTTCCTGAAGGCAGATTTGATATGCAGGCCAATCTGATTGATCAAACAGGCTGTGTTTATCCGTCTTATTTTGTGTATATTGAAAAGCACAACCAATAAAATATCTCATGAACTCCAAAACGAAATCCAGCATGATTGTACAAAAAGTTACCAGGGGCCTCCTGGTACTGACCTCATTTTTTCTGATCTCCGGGTGCCATCATTCCGACCCGATAGCGGTACTGATTTACACCCACAATGGCGAAGGCTATGTCCATGAGAACATCTCAGCCAGCGTGGCTGCACTGGAGAAAATTTGTGCCGCTGAAGGGATGCTCTCTGAAGTTTCAGACGATCCCTCTGTGTTTACCCCGGAGAACCTGGACCGCTTTCAAGCCATCATTTTCTCCAACAGCAACAACGAAGGATTTGATACGGACGAACAAAGAAAAGCATTCCAGGCATTTATACGAAGTGGCCGCGGATTCATGGCCATCCACTCTTCCAATGCTACCGAGCGGCAATGGCCGTGGTACTGGGCCATGGTGGGAGGGAAGTTCATCCGTCATGCCCCCCACCAGGAGTTTGATGTATTGGTGACAGATCCGGACCATCCCTCCACATCCCATCTTCCGGAGCGGTGGACTGTGAATGATGAGTGCTACTATTCCTTCCAGCTGAATCCGGACATCCATGTGCTGCTCTCTGCCGACATGACAACCGTAGAGGACGAAGGCAAAATGGAGTATCCCGGGGAGACCTTCGGAACACAGTTCCCACTTTGCTGGTGCCACCACTTCGAGGGAGGCAGGCAGTGGTACACAGCCCTGGGACACGATCCTGAATTCTACGAAGATCCGCTGTTCGTGGAGCACCTCAGGGGTGGATTGCTCTGGGTCCTGGACGCCTCACCAAAACAATGATACCCTTATAACACTCCAAGGAAAGAGCAAAGGAAATTCAATTTATTTCTGATGATGTTTGTATATTACCAATTCAATTCTCATGCATATGGAATACGCATCCAGGCAGGAATACACTGTCTACAAACGTTATTGTAAAACACTCTCCCTGGAGGATGATCCACAACTGATCGAAGAGTACAAAAAAGTGCATGCTCCGGGGGCCGTCTGGCCTGAGATTACCCAGGGGATGCGTGATGTGGGTATTTTGGATATGGAGATCTATATCACTGGTACCAGGCTTTTTATGATTATGGACACAGTATCCGGTTTTGATCATGACAGCGCCATGAAGGAGCTGGCCGGAAAACCCCGGCAATCGGAATGGGAAGCCTATGTTTCAAGGTTTCAGCGGACCTCTGCAGACTCCTCGGCGGATGAGAAATGGCAATTGATCGAACGGATCTATAAACTGGGAGCGTAGCATGATTATTGATGCCCATCACCACCTCTGGCAATTCAATGAGAATGATTATGGCTGGATGGATGATTCCATGGAGATTCTGAAGCGTGATTATCTTCCGGTTGATCTGCTGACCGAAACAAAAAGGGCGGGGATAAGCGGCACCGTGGTGGTTCAGGCCAGGCAAAAGACAGAGGAAACCAGCTGGCTCCTTGAAATAGCAGACGCGAATCCATTGATCAAGGGGGTTGTTGGGTGGGTGGATTTGCGTTCGGCAAATGTGAAAGACCAACTGGACCGGTTTTCCGGGCACCCAAAACTGGTGGGTGTCAGGCACGTGATCCATGATGAACCTGACCTCGATTTCATGTTGCACCCCGAATTTAAAAGGGGGATCGCTTTGCTGAGTGAATATCAGCTGGTCTATGACCTGCTTCTGTTCCCGGAACACCTGAAGAATGCCACAAAGCTTGCGGAGATGTTTCCCGATCAGCGGTTCGTCCTCGACCACATGTCCAAACCACGGATCAGGTCAGGCGTGCTTCAGCCCTGGAAAGAAGATATTGAAGCACTTTCTGCCCATCCCAATGTATGGTGTAAAATATCCGGGATGGTCACCGAGGCGGACAAGGCATGGAAATACGGGGATTTTGTTCCTTATATGAAGGTGATCATTGATTCATTCGGAGCAGACCGGGTCATGCTGGGCAGCGACTGGCCGGTTTGCAGGCTGGCCGGGGAGTACGAAACAGTGATGGGGATTCCAATGGTATATATGAGAACCATGAAGGAGGAAGAGAAAGAAAGAATATTCTATAAAAACGCTATGGATTGCTACCAATTAAACATCAACTAGGAATGGAAAAGACGAAATTGAAAGTGCTGGAGAAGCAGTACCTGGTGCCCTTTATACTGATCACCTCCTGTTTTGCATTCTGGGGATTTGCCAACGACATCACCAATCCCATGGTGAAGGCATTTTCAAAGATATTTTTAATGAATACGGTCCAGGGTTCCCTGGTCCAGGTGGCCTTCTACGGGGGTTATTTTGCCATGGCTTTCCCGGCTGCTATTTTTATCCGAAGGTTTACTTACAAGGCAGGGATCCTGGTGGGTCTTGGGTTGTATGCCACGGGTGCCCTGCTGTTCATTCCCGCCAGTGCCATCGGGGTATATGCACCTTTCCTGATCGCCTATTTTATCCTGACCTGCGGACTGTCGTTCCTGGAAACCAGTGCCAATCCATACATACTTTCCATGGGCAGCGACGAGACTTCCACACAGCGGCTCAACCTGGCACAGTCGTTTAATCCCATGGGTTCCCTTACAGGCATGTTTGTAGCCAAAACATTCATCCAGGCCAGGCTTGATCCCATGGATACTGCGCAACGAATGCAGCTGAGCCCCGGGGAGTTTGAAGCAGTAAAAATGAGTGACCTGGATATTCTCAGTTCACCCTATATCATCATTGGAATTGTGATCCTGGTGATGTTTGCCCTGATCGCGCTGGTCAGGATGCCCAAAAATGAGGATTCAAACCATACCATCGATTTTATTCCCACACTGAAACGGATTTTTGCCATTCCCAGATACAGGGAGGGCGTGGTGGCCCAGTTTTTTTATGTGGGCGCCCAGATCATGTGCTGGACATTCATCGTGCATTACGGAACCAGGTATTTCATGAGCCAGGGAATGGGGGAGCAGGAGGCTGAAGTGCTTTCCCAGCAGTACAACATTGTGGCCATGGCCATTTTTCTGGTGAGCCGCTTCATCAGTACCTTCCTGATGAAGTATGTACGACCCGGCAGATTGCTCATGTTCTTTGCCATGGGAGGATTTATGCTGGTTGCAGGTGTGATCGCTTTCCAGGGCCTTGTTGGTTTGTATTGCCTGGTGGGTGTTTCTGCCTTCATGTCGCTCATGTTCCCCACCATTTACGGAATTGCACTCAGGGGATTGGGCGAAGATGCCAAGTTCGGGGCTGCGGGCCTGATCATGGCCATCCTGGGGGGATCTGTGATGCCGCCCCTGCAGGGAGCGATCATCAAGCAGGGAACCATCCTCTCCATGCCGGCTGAGAATGCCTCCTTTGTTATACCCTTGGTTTGCTTTGTTGTGGTAGCCATTTACGGATACAGGACCCGCACCTTTGCCCATTGATCTCGGATTGCGGAAGATGAAACTTGCCTCTGAAAAGCCACTGGGAAATACGGGACTGACTGTTCCACAGGTTGTCTATGGAACCAGTTACCTGGGCAATCTTTATACGGCACTGCCATACGAGGAGAAGTTTGAGATTATAAAAAAGTGGTTCGCTTGTACGGAGAAGCCTGTGGTGATCGATTCGGCCGGGAAATATGGCGCAGGACTGGCCCTGGAGGTCATCGGAAAAGGGCTGGCCGACCTGGGCATTGATCCCCGGGATATAATCATCAGCAACAAGCTGGGCTGGTACCGGGTGCCGCTGACCACCCCTGAACCCACCTTCGAGCCCGGGGCGTGGGTTGGCCTGGAACATGATTGCATCCAGACCTTTGGTTACGAAGGCATTATAAAGTGTTTTGAGCAGGGGAATGAACTTTTGGGTGGTACCTACAGATCGGAAGTATCCTCCGTTCATGATCCCGATGAATACCTGCTGGCTGCCAAATCGGCGGTCGACCGGGACAAACGGTTTCTGGAGATACTGGAATCCTATCGCGCCCTGTTCGATCTGAAAAAGGAGGGGAAAGTGAAGGCTGTCGGGATCGGTTGCAAGGACTGGACCATCATCAGGGAGCTCTACGATCATGTGCCCTTCGACTGGGTGATGTTTGCCAACAGCTTCACCCTGTTCAGTCACCCGGAGGAGCTGCTTGAATTCATGGATCTCCTGCATGACGAAGGTGTGGGCATCATCAATTCGGCGGTATTTCATGGGGGATTCCTCACCGGAGGAGATAAATTTGACTACCGGGATGTGGATCCTGATTCGGAGCAGGGCCGGATTATCTATGGATGGAGGGAGGCATTTCATGCAGTGTGCCGCAAACACGCAGTTGATCCCGGGGATGCCTGTATCCATTTTGGATTGTCACATCCTGCCGTTGTGAGCATTGCCCTGAACACAAGCAGGCCTGAGAAGATGAACCGGAATGTGGAGACCCTATTGCGGAAAATCCCGGATCCGTTCTGGAAGGCCCTGAAGAAAGAGGAAATCATCGATCCCGATTATACATACATCTAAACTTTGTACAATGAATGCACTGGTCATCGAGGAACCGGGAAAAGTAGCAGTTGTGAAAAGGGAAAAGCCCGATTTGTCCACAGGGGAGGTATTGGTACGGCTGAGGTACACAGGGTTCTGCGGATCGGACCTGAGTACCTACCTGGGCAAGAATCCCATGGTGAAGTATCCCAGGGTCCCCGGACATGAGATCTCAGGGGTGATTGAAGCCACAGGGGAGGGAATCCCCGATAAATTCAGTGCCGGAGATCCTGTCACGGTGGTTCCCTATACCAGTTGCGGACAGTGCCCTTCTTGCCGAAGGGGAAGAAGTTATGCCTGCCAGTTCAATCAGACCCTGGGCGTACAGCGGGATGGTGCCATGCAGGAATGCATTTCCGTACCCTGGCAGAAAATATTAAAAGCGCCGAATCTCAGTGAACTGGAACTGGCCATGGTGGAGCCCCTTACGGTTGGATTTCATGCCATCAACCGGGGGCGGGTGACCGATTCGGATGTGGTGATGGTACTGGGTTGTGGTATGATCGGTGCCGGGGCCATTGTCAGGGCAGCCCTCAGGGGGGCCACTGTCATTGCTGTGGATATTGATGATCACAAGCTGAACCTGGCCAGGGAGCTGGGAGCACACCACATCATCAATTCCATGAATTCCGATCTTCATGAAGCGCTTGTAAAGCTTACCGGTGGTGACGGACCCGATGTAGTGGTTGAGGCAGCCGGGAATCCCATAACCTACAGGACAGCTGTGGATGAAGTGGTTTTCACCGGAAGGGTAGTGTGCATTGGTTATACGGCCATCGATGTATCCCTTGCAACCAGGCTTTTCGTGCAGAAGGAATTGGATATCATGGGCTCGCGGAACGCCTCCCCCGAAGATTTCAGGGCAGTGATCAGCTACCTGGAGCGGGGTACCTTTCCCCTGGACCGGATGATCACAAGGAAAGTCAAACCGGGAGATGCCTCAACTGCAGTGCAGGACTGGGCCGATAATCCCGGCAAGGTGATGAAATTGTTGCTGGACCTCACATAAATCCGAAGGAATTGAGTAAGCAAAACTTCTACAACTAGAACATTTCCTCACATGACCGGAAAACCTGGATTACTGATTCTCTTGAGTGGACTGGCTTTGACCTCCTGCCTCAGGGATGCCGAACCGGAAAAACCCAACATCTTGTTTATTTTGGCAGATGACCAGTGTTACAACACCATTCATGCCTTGGGAAATCATGAAGTGATTACCCCTACGCTTGATGAACTGGCAAGACAGGGCACGGTCTTTACCACTGCCTACAACATGGGCGGCTGGAACGGGGCCATATGCATTGCTTCCCGCACCATGTTCAATACTGGACGCTTCCTTTGGAGGGCCGAAGCCTATGACAGCAGTGAGGGTATGAGTACCCTTGCCGAAAATGGACAATTGTGGAGCAGGGAGATGGAAAAATTGGGATATGAAACATTCATGACAGGGAAGTGGCACGTAAAAATCGAACCCGGGAAAATATTTAACCATACCGGTACCGAAAGGCCCGGGATGCCAAAAGACTCACCTGAAGGATACAACCGTCCCCTCAGCGAAAGCGATACCACCTGGAGGCCCTGGGATGCTTCCAGTGGAGGATACTGGGAGGGTGGGACCCACTGGAGCGAGGTGGTGGCCAACGAGACCATAGATTTTCTGGATACTGCGGCTCTTTCTGAAAAGCCTTTTTTCATGTATGTAGCTTTTAATGCACCCCATGATCCACGTCAGTCCCCTAAGGAGTTTGTGGGCATGTACCCACTTGAAAACATTGCAGTTCCCGAGAGTTTTCTTCCCGAATACCCTTTCAAAGAGGCCATGGGGTGCGGTCCCGGTCTGCGGGATGAACGTCTTGCTCCGTTTCCCCGGACCGAATATGCGGTGAAGGTGAACCGGCAGGAGTACTATGCAATTATCACCCATATGGATGTGCAGATCGCCCGGATTCTGGATAAACTTAAGGAAACCGGTCAGGCCGGGAATACCTATATTTTCTTCACAGCTGACCACGGACTGGCAGCGGGAAATCATGGGCTTATGGGAAAGCAAAACATGTATGAGCATAGCCTGAGGCCGCCCTTGATCATCGTCGGTCCCCGCATCCCCAGGGGGGAGAGGAGGAACATGGAGGTTTATATTCAGGACATCATGCCAACAGCCATTGAGTATGCTGGTGGGGAAGTTCCGGATTATGTGGACTTCAACAGTCTGAAATCCTTTCTGGAAGGGACCAGTGATCATTCCAATTACCCCGATGTATATGGAGCCTATATGGATATGCAGCGCATGGTCAGGGTGGATGATTATAAGCTGATCGTTTACCCCTATGCTGGTGTAATGCGATTGTTCAACCTGGCAGATGATCCTAGGGAAATGGTTGACCTGGCCTTTGAACCTGGCGAACAAAACCGCTTGAATGAGATGTTCGGAAAACTTAATGAACTGATGGTGGATATGGGAGATACACTCAAGCTGAATGATTTTCAGTTCGGACTTTGAGAGATGGTCCTTTCGATTTATTGAAAAATACTAATTTTAAGCTGCGCAATGGATTGCGCAGAAGAGTGGAACAATAATCAGTAGAAAAATGGAAAAACTCAATATCAAAAAGCTTGGTGAATGTAAATATGCCTGTATTTCCCTGGGTGAGGTGATGCTCAGGCTGGACCCGGGGGAGGGAAGGGTAAGTACCACCAGGCAATTCAGAGCCTGGGAAGGCGGTGGTGAATACAATGTTGCCAGGGGCTTACGCAAATGTTTCAAGTTGCCCACTGCCGTGGTTACCGCTTTTGCTGACAATGCAGTAGGTCGTCTGGTTGAAGATTTTATCATGCAGGGCGGTGTGGATGTGGATCACATCAATTGGGTCGCCTTCGATGGCATCGGGCGGACTGTGCGGAATGGTCTGAATTTCACGGAAAGGGGTTTTGGTATACGTGGAGCCCTGGGTGTTTCAGACCGAGGTCTTACGGCGGCCAGCCAGATGAAGAAGGGTGATGTGGACTGGGAATATATTTTCGGAACCCTGGGTTCGCAGTGGTTCCATACCGGAGGCATTTTCGCTGCCCTTTCCGAAACTACTCCCGATGTGATAGAAGAGGCCATGATTTCCGCCAGGAAACATGGTACCATCATCTCCTATGATCTCAATTACAGGCCTTCCCTCTGGAAATCCATCGGAGGGATACATAAGGCCCAGGAAGTGAACAGGAGACTTGCTCAGTATGTGGATGTAATGATTGGCAATGAAGAGGATTTTACGGCCAGTCTGGGGTTCAAGGTCGAAGGGGTAGATGATAATCTGTCCAACCTGGAGACAGATAGTTTTAAAAATATGATCCTGAATGTAGTAAAAGCCTATCCGAATTTCAAAGTGGTTGCCACCACACTCCGGACGGTGAAAAGTGCTACTGTGAATTCATGGGGAGGAATCTGCTATTATAAGGGCCGGTTTCATGAAGCCAAACCCAGACCGGACCTCGAAATATTCGACCGTGTTGGAGGAGGTGATAGTTTTGCTTCAGGCCTGATCTACGGATTAATGACCACCGATGACGGACAGGAAGCTGTGGAATATGGTGCGGCCCATGGTGCGCTTGCAATGACAACTGCCGGGGATACCACCATGGCTACCCTGGCTGAGGTGGAGAAGGTGAAAGGCGGTGGCTCCTCCCGTGTGGATAGATAGTGCCAAGTATATAGTACTCAGTGCCCAGATAAAAAGTATTTTAATCAAAAATCTGGATATTGTGAGGAACCTATTTTTTGCGCAGCAAAAATCAGAGACGAACAATATTTCAGATTTTCAATAAACAGTTTAAACATGGAGTTAAGGAAAGATGCAACATATGCCATGGTGATCCCAACCAGCATGGGAATCAGGATTACCCCGGTAAATGGTCAACCGGTTCACAGCAGTGACCTTTTTAAAATGACAGCCTCCAGTGCTGAATCCAATGTGGGAAGCACCGCTTCCTACCTGGGCCTGCCTGTGAAGATTTTGACCACCTTTGTGAAGGGGAGCCCCATTGCGCGGATGATCAAGGACAACCTGGCCAGCCGGCACATGGATTACGAGGGTCCGGAACTGGAGCAGGGGAATCCCTGGGGATACAGGCACCAGATCAACATTGCCGATGCCGGGTATGGATCCCGTGGTCCCAGGGTGTTGAATGACCGGGCTGGTGAAGTGGGCCGGACGCTGAATGTGAAGGACTTTGACCTGGACCGGATTTTTGGCAAAGAAGGAGCGCAGATTGTACACCTGTCCGGTCTGATTGCAGCACTCTCGCCCGAGACCAGCCGGTTCTGCCTGGAGATTGCCAGGGCAGCCAAGAAGCATGGAACCCGTATCTCCTTTGACCTGAACCACCGTGCTTCCTTCTGGGTCGGCCGGGAAAAGGAGCTGCATGAGATATTCAAGGAGATTGCCTCGGTATCTGATGTGCTGATCGGAAATGAAGAGGATTTTCAGCTTTGCCTCGGCATTGAAGGACCTGAGGCAGGAGGCAAAGACCTGGCAGCAAAGATCGATGGCTTCAAAGGCATGATCAACCGGGTCAGGGAGGCTTTTCCGGATGTATCGGTTTATGCCACCACGCTGCGCCAGGTGATCAGTACCAACCAGCATATGTGGGGAGCGATCATTTTTGAAGGTGGAAACTGGCATGTGGTCGAACCCCGCGATATCTATGTGTATGACCGCATCGGCGGTGGTGACGGCTTTGTAAGTGGCATGCTCTATGCCATCCTGCGTGGCTGGGAACCGGAAAAATGGATCCAGTTCGGCTGGGCAAGCGGAGCCCTTGTGGCCACCCTTGAAACCGATTACGCACAGCCTGCCGACGAGGACCAGGTCTGGAGCATCTGGCAGGGAAATGCCAGGGTGAAGCGCTAAAAGGCACAGAACATAACCAAACATCATAAGAAATGGAATCAAGAAGATCTTTTATCAGGAAAACTGCAGCTGCCAGCTCAGCCATTATCGTTGCTCCAACCATTATTCCGGCCCGTGCCTTTGGCGCCAATGACCGCATCAACGCTGCGGTTCTCGGCCTCAATGGCCGTGGCACAGCGCATATTTCGGGCCTGATGGCTCAGGACAATGTTCAGGTGACCACCTTGTGTGATCCGGATCTGAATGTATTAAAAGTACGCCAGAAGGAATTCAGGGAAAAATATGGACAGGATGTGGCCCTTGAACAGGATCTTCGCCGGGTGATGGACAACAAGGACATTGATGTGGTCAGTATCGCGACGCCAAACCACTGGCATTCCCTGGCAGTCATCTGGGCCTGCCAGGCAGGCAAAGACGCCTACGTGGAAAAACCGGGCTCACATAACATATGGGAAGGCCGGAAGATGGTGGAGGCTGCCCGGAAATATGACCGCATTGTGCAGCACGGGGTGCAATTACGAAGTTCCCCGGCTGTGAACGAGGCCATCGGATTGTTGAGGGATGGATACATTGGCAGGGTGTATATGGCACGCGGACTTGTATTCCGCTGGAGAGGCGATATCGGAGACAAAGGGTTCTCTCCGGTTCCGGAAGGATTGGATTACGACCTGTGGACCGGTCCTGCACCCAAACGTCCGTTCACAAGGAACCTGGTACACTACAACTGGCACTGGCACTGGGATTACGGAAATGGTGATGTGGGCAACCAGGGCATTCACGAAACCGACCTTTGCATGTGGGGGCTGGATGTGGGCCTTCCCACCAAGATCACCTCCATGGGGGGCAAATTCCTTTGGGATGACTGCAAGGAGGTTCCCGAAGTGCTTACTTCTGTATACAACTACCCCGAGGAGAACAAGATCATCCAGTTCGAGGTACGTCCGTGGTGCACCAACACCGAACAGGGTGCGACGGTCGGAAATATCTTCTATGGTGACAAGGGGATCCTGGTTGTGGACGGATACGACAAATACAAGACCTATCTGGGACAGAACAGGGAGCCTGGCAAATCGGGAGCTGATGGCGGCCAATCGGGTTCAGAAATGGACCGGGGCCTCAACGGAACAGACGGGCATTTTGCGAATTTCATCGATGCAGTGCGCAAACATGATGCTTCCATTCTAAACGCCCCTGTTGAAACGGCTCACCTCGCTTCGGGATTGGCCCATCTGGGGAACATAGCCTACAGGATGGATCGGGTATTAACTTTCAATCCTCATTCTGAGTCCTTTGTGAACGACCCGGAAGCTGATGAGATGCTTACACGAAACTACCGCGATGGTTTTGTGGTTCCTGATAAAGTTTAAAAATGTTGGTCACAAAATCATGTACACACATCAGTCGTCAATGGCCTGAAATACCAGCTGCCTGAATTTCCAGCCGGTCTGATCGTTCACGGGCCCCTGGGTTTGTTTCATGATGATTCCAATGACGTTCTCCACCGGATCGGCAAAATACTGCGTATTGAAATAGCCGCCCCAGTCGAAGGTTCCTGTGCTGCCTTGTCCACCTTTGTTTTGTCCGTTTTCAGTAAGAATGCCAAATGCCAAACCATATTTTGTATCTGAATTGTCGCCCCAGATGCTGTCAATCTGGTTGCTTAAAATGGTATTCACAGTTGTCCGGCTAAGCAGTCGAACTCCATTGTATTCCCCTCCGTTCAGATACATTTGAAGAAAGGTGGCATAGTCTTTTGCGGTGCTGGTTAAACCTGCTCCGCCTGAAAAAAATGTTTTTGCTCCTTTAATCGGGTAGTCGGTATCATAAAATGTCACAGGGTATTTTTCCCATTTCCCGTTCACTTTTTGCTGAACGGCAACCAGCCTGTTTGCTTTTTCGGCAGGTTGGTAAAAACGGGTATCATTCATCCCAAGAGGATCGAAAATGTGTGATTTTAAAAATTCATCGAATTTCATGCCTGAAACAACTTCAATGAAATAACCAAGCACATCAAGGCCTTCGCTATAGGTGAATGCTTCACCTGGCTGGTGATGCAAAGGCAGTTTCGCCAGTTTCTTCACACTCTCTTCGATGGTCATGTTCCCGGTGGTAAACAGGTCGGTAACTCCTGCTTTGGCGTAAATCATTTTCATTCGTTCGTCACCGTCAATGACCCCGTAACCAATGCCCGAGGTGTGGGTGATTAAGTGGCGGATGGTTATTTCCGACTGAACAGGTTCACCCGTCCAGGAGGTATCGCTGTATTGAAATGTTTTGAGTACCTGCTGGTTTTTGAATTCAGGAATGTATTTCGAAATCGGGTCGTCAAGCTGGAA
>Ga0315535_1000638_pt1 | contig 24585 bp, 22 predicted proteins | sample SalMarSW160220MG_2_FD_203092 | JGI IMG/M metagenome (GOLD analysis project Ga0315535, IMG submission 203092) | Salt marsh sediment microbial communities from the Plum Island Ecosystem LTER, Massachusetts, United States - Salt Marsh Sediment SW1602-20 ... | reverse complement strand
TTCGTCCTTTACCTGCATCTCTGCGGCCTCCCGAACCTGCCCGATTATCTCTGCTAATTCATTGAAAAGCAAGCGGCCAACCGCCTCGCACGCGTCAAACCGACTCATATCGACGATTGACATCTCACGGTCGGCCCCGTACAGTGTGCCGGGAGTCGAAACCATTCCATGAAATACCTTCCATTGCTCCTGCTGATGCTGTTCCTGTCAGGTTGTTCGCTCATCGGCAACGACGTTGCGACGATGTGGACGAATCAGCCCGATTTTGCCGCCTACGTCGAGTTGTTCAACACCTCGCAGAAGCACTACAAGATAGAGATTGCCTACAGAGCGGTTCCCGCGCAGAGCCTCACGGCTGAGAACAAGGTGCCCGACCTAGTCGTCGGCGACAGAGTGTCGAGCGTAAACATCGTAGGCAAGTTCAGTCCACTCGACCAGATCCTCGGCAACGGAGAGATCGACACCAGTCTGTTCTACAAGGGCCTCCTCTCGACCGGCCGGTACGAAGGCAGGCAATACCTGTTGCCCGTCTCGTTCGATCTGCCGGTCGTGCTCTTTCAGCCGAAGTCTGCTCCTCCCGACAAGCAGACCGTCTTGGCACTCGACCAGATCCTGTCGGCAAGCAAAGAGTTCAACAAGAAGAGCACGGACAGCTTCACAGTCATGGGGTTTTCGCCGCTTTGGAGCCCTGAGTTCCTGTTCAGCATCGCGCAGCTGCTCGGCGCCGACTTCCATCAGACCTCACGAGGGAATCTAGCGTGGGACGATCAGAAGCTCCAGAAGGCGATCGAAGAAATGAGGGCCTGGGTGAAGGAAATCGACGGTGGTACGCAGGAAGAGTCCACGTTTCGCGACAAATACCTCTACGACCCCGTCTACAAGCTCCTCGACTCGGGCCGGATTCTCTACTATTACACTACCCTGACGAAGTACTTCGATATTCCCGAGGAGAAACGCAAGTCGATCCAGTTCCGCTGGCTGGCCGAGCAGTCCCGCATACCGGTCGTGGAGAACGTGCTGTACGCCGGAGTACCTTCGCGCTCGCGCAATAAGGCGGCCGCTCACGCATTCCTCGAGTGGTTTTTCAAACCGCAGACCCAGTCTCAGCTGCTCGCTGCGACGAGATATGAGCGCATGAAGACCTTCGGAATCGCAGGCGGCTTCTCGGCATTGAGTGTGGTCGACGAACGGGACTTCCCTCAGTTCTATCCCTCACTTCTCGCCAGGATTCCTTCCGAATCCTCAATGCTCTATCCGAAGTCCCTACCGAACGACTGGAGTGATCTCAAAGCCAACGTCATCATTCCGTGGATGGAGCAGGAGGTACTTTCGGGAAGCGGCGGACAGCGCTTGGAAGACAAGTTGAAGGCCTGGAGGCTCCAAAAACCGCTTCCTTGACCACGAAGGCTCCGCGAAGACCGGCTGTGTGAAGCTCCACAGCCTCATCAGGCTCTAACAATTCGTTGACAGGGCCTTCGTTATGTATTACGATACCATTGCAATAGGATAATCTTTTTCGGAGGTTTTCATGGCCACTGTAGAGCTCAAGAACATCGGTAAGGTGTACGAGGGTGGCGTCCGCGCAGTAGACAACGCGAACATCACTGTCAACGACCGGGAGTTCGTCGTGCTCGTCGGACCGTCGGGATGCGGCAAGACGACCACTCTTCGCATGGTTGCAGGTCTCGAAGACATAACGGAAGGGGAGCTGTACATCGACGGCAAGATGGTGAACGACGTGCCGCCGAAGGACCGGGACATCGCGATGGTGTTCCAGAACTATGCTCTCTACCCGCACATGACCGTCTACGACAACATGGCGTTCGGTCTCAAGATCCGCAAGTACCCCAAAGCAGAGATCCAGCAGCGTGTGAAGGAGGCGGCTCAGATTCTCGACATCGAGGAGCTCCTCGAGCGCAAGCCAAAGGCTCTCTCGGGCGGTCAGCGACAACGCGTTGCAGTTGGACGCGCAATCGTCCGCAAGCCCAAAGTCTTCTTGTTCGACGAACCCCTTTCGAATCTCGATGCGAAGCTGCGCGTCCAGATGCGCGCGGAGATCTCCGCGCTTCACACACGGCTTCAAGCGACGATGATCTACGTCACCCACGATCAGGTGGAAGCCATGACGATGGCAGACAAAATCGTCGTCATGAAGAACGGGGTTATTCAGCAGATCGGGAGCCCGCTCGAGCTGTACAACCATCCGGCCAACCGCTTCGTCGCTGGATTCATCGGCTCGCCTCCTATGAACTTCCTCACGTGCGCGATCAAGGAAGAAGGCGGCAAGCTCATCGCGGATGAAGGTGAATCGAGAATCGAAATCACCGGCCGCTATGTCAACGTGATGAAGTCCTACGTCGGGAAGGAAGTTGTTTTCGGTGTTCGACCCGAAGACCTGATCTACAGCGAGAAGGGAGGCGAGGGAATCCACACCCACGTAGACGTTATAGAGCCCCTCGGCGCGGAAATCCACGTCTACGTCAGCACGAAGAAGCATCAGATGATCGCCCGAGTTCAACCGACAGTCCAGTTCAAGGTCGGCGACGAGGCAGTCTTCACGGCGATTCTCGACCGGGTCATCTTCTTCGATCTGGAAACCGAGCAGGCAATCCAGGCATAGCCTGCCGTTGGGTAACGGAGCGAACAATACGTCTTTCATTGCGCCCGCCATATCTGGAGCGGAAAGGTGCATGAACGAGAAAAAGCCAGCCGGGAGGCTGGCTTTTTTGTTGAGTGAATCTTCAGGACGGTGCAGAACAGGACCAAAGGAAGCAGAATGAGACCAGGATTCTACGATTCATTCTACAAGGCGGTTCGTACCTACCTCGTAAAGTCGCTCGAGATTCCTCGTTCGATGGACTGCAAAACCCCGATAATCTTCGTTGCGAACCACGAGCAGTCCTACGGGCCAGTTACTGCGATGGCCAGTCTCCCGAAGCCGGTCGTCCCTTGGGTGACCCACGAGATCACCGACAGAAAGCTTTGCCCCGCCTACATAGAAGACGATTTCGTGAGGCCCGAGGTCCGTGTCAACCCACCACTGAGCACGCTGATCGCGCGACTAATCGGCCGGCTCTGTGTCGGCATCATGCACGATCTGCGGGCAATTCCCGTCTACAAGCACAGCAAGCGGATCGCCGAGACCATCCGCGCAAGCGTACGCTATCTCGAACAGGGACGTAGGCTCCTCATCTTCCCTGAGATCGCGAATCTACCGTTCAACGAGATCATCTGCCAATTCGATACCGGGTTCGTCGGTATCGCGAAAGCACTCTTCGAAAAAACACGCAAGATCGTCACATTTCTTCCGGTCGCGGTGAACCGCAAGCTCAAGTATCTCAAGCTCGGAGATCCGATACGCTTCAATCCGTTCGGCTCCTATCACGCCGAGCGCGCCCGTATTCGCGAGCTTCTCATGGAGCGTATCTGCGAGATGTATCGCGAGATGGACTGTCCCGTGCAGAAGCTGCCCGAAGACACCCATTCTGTCCTCCTTTGACCCCGCCCGAACATTGGGACTTTCCTTGACACTGGGGATGGGGCTGCGTAGGATAACAGGCCATGAGCAGCCGGAACGTCTTGGGCATCGCCCTCGTCGGCTGTGGCACCGTGGGTGGGGCCACAGCCCATCTTCTCTCCAGAGATGGTGAACACCTAACCCAGCGTACTGGGATCAGCCTCGAGCTCAGGTACGTGGTCGATCGTGACTTCACCCATGCCCGAGATATTGGCCTCGATGAGAAGCTCTTCGAAACAGAACTCGATAAAGCCCTCGACGATCCCAGGGTCGATGTGATCATCGAGCTCGTCGGAGGGACGACGGTCGCCCGGGAGATCACCGAGAAGGCTTTGAGGGCCGGTAAACATGTCGTTACCGCCAACAAGGCCCTTCTCGCCCACTACGGAGCGGAGCTCATGGCCGTGGCGCAGGCTAACAAAGTGGCGATCTCCTTCGAAGCGAGCTGTGCAGGGGGTATTCCCGTCATCCGTGCTCTCTACGACGGGCTGGTCGCGAACCGCATCGACGCGCTGTACGGAATCGTCAATGGCACCTGCAACTACATCCTCACCGAGATGATTCAACAGGGCCAAGGCTACGAAGAGTCGCTGCGCGCGGCCCAGGCATCGGGTCTCGCCGAGGCAGATCCACACCTCGACGTTTCGGGGCTGGACTCCGCCCATAAGCTCGCCATCATGGCGGCCCTCGCATTCGGACAGAGAATCGACTTCGAAAAGATACCTGTTCAGGGTATCGACAGTCTCGAGCTCATCGATGTCACGTTCGGACAGGAATTGGGCTACATCGTGAAGCTTCTCGCGATAGCGCAGCGAACCGAAAAAGGCCTTTCCTTGCGGGTTCGCCCGGCGTTCATCACCCGCGAGCATCCGCTGGCTTGGGTGTCGGGCCCTTTCAATGCGGTCAGCATCTACGGCCACACCGTGGGCCACACAATGTACTACGGCCGCGGAGCAGGCGGTCCCCCCACCGCGTCCGCTATCGTCGCGGATCTCGTCTCTCTTGCCTTGGGAAGCGCTCAAAGTGCTTTCCACAACCTGCGCATTTGGCCGGATCGAACCATAGAGGCTCTCCAGTTGCCGAGCGATCAAATCGAGAGCAGGTACTACGTAAGAGTCATGGTGGAGGACATACCGGGGGTCTTCGCCAAGCTGGCCACCATCCTCGGTAATCACTCGATCAGCATCTCCTCAGTGCTGCAGAAGGAACCTGAAGAAAGAGAGCCGGAGGGAGTGCCCGTCGTCATCACCACTCACCGCGCCCGAGAAGGCAACATGTTCGACGCGCTAAGGGAGATCGACAGTCTCTCCGTCGTCAAGCGCTCCAGTGTTTGCATCGGAATAATCGACGAACACGAAGAGACGGTCGACGGGGTAACGAGGTGAAAACTCAGTCGCAGGCAACGCCCGATCGCCTTTCGGCAGTCGAAGGGCACGACGCCGAGTCCATCGCCTGGGGATTCTCCGCTCATCTCCGTTACACCCTCGGTGTCAACCGGTACACCTCCTCGAGGCATGACGCGTTCATGTCGCTCGCGTACACTGTTCGGGACCGTCTAGTCAATCAGTGGATGGAAACGCAGCGCGTCCACTACGAGAAGAACGTAAAGCGAGTCTACTACCTATCTCTCGAGTTCCTCATGGGACGGGCTCTCGCCAACAACGTTATCAACATGGGACTCCAGGATGCAGTCGAGGAATCGATGTCGTCGCTCGGCTATAGCTGGGCCGATCTCTGCGAACATGAAGTCGACGCCGGTCTCGGAAACGGCGGCCTCGGCCGACTTGCCGCCTGTTTTCTGGATTCTATGGCGACACTCGATATCCCCGCCTACGGCTACGGTCTTCGGTACGACTACGGCATTTTCCGGCAAGTCATTGAAAACGGTTTCCAGGTCGAACAGCCGGATTACTGGCTGCGCCGGGGCAATCCGTGGGAGATCGAACGGCCCGACATCACGGTGCCGGTCCACTTCGGCGGCAGGGTCATCTCAGGGAACCGCAATGGACGCTCGCGAGCACTGTGGGTCGAAACACAACCAGTCATGGGGGTAGCCTATGACACTCCGATTGTCGGCTATGGAGGCCGCACGGTAAATACACTGCGCCTCTGGAGCACCCGGGCGGCGGAAGAGTTCGACTTTCAAGATTTCAACAAGGGCGACTACGTCGAGGCGGTGAGGTCCAAGGTTAGCGCGGAAAACCTTACCAAGGTCCTCTATCCCAACGATCGCCTCTTCCTCGGCAAGGAGCTGCGGCTAAAACAGCAGTATCTTTTCGTCGCCTGCTCATTGCATGACATCCTGAGAAGATTCAAGAAGCTCGGTTTGCCCTGGGAGGCGTTTCCAAACCGGGCTGCCGTACAGCTCAACGATACCCACCCCTCGCTCGCTATCCCCGAGTTGATGCGGCTTCTCGTCGACCGCGAAGGAGTCGATTGGGACCTTGCCTGGCAGATTACGGTCAAGACGTTCGGCTACACGAACCACACCCTGATGCCGGAAGCGCTGGAAAAATGGCCGGTGCCAATGCTGGAGAAGCTGCTGCCGCGTCATCTACAGATCATCTATCTCATCAATCATCACTTCCTGCAACGGGTCGAGATTCGATTCCCCGGCGACGTGGAGAAGCGGCGCAGCGTCAGTCTCGTCGAAGAAGGTGCGACGAAACAGATACGAATGGCGAACCTCTGCATTGTCGGTTCTCATTCGACGAACGGGGTGGCGGCGCTACACACGGAGCTGCTCCGAACCCGTCTCGTGCCCGACCTCGCAGAGATCTTTCCCGAGCGATTTAACAACAAAACGAACGGCATTACCCAAAGGCGATGGCTGCTCACGGCAAACCCACCACTCGCCGCGCTGATTAGCGAATCAATCGGGGAGAAGTGGATTACCGATTTCGACCGAATTTCCGACCTGCGACCGTTTGCCGAGGATGCCGAGTTTCGCAGACGCTTCCGCGAGGTAAAGCGCGAAGCGAAGGTTCAGCTCGCCGCCTACATCCGGCGACACCATGGACAGACGATCGATCCGGATACGCTCTTCGACGTTCAGGTGAAACGCATTCACGAGTACAAACGCCAGCTTCTGAATGCGCTCCATCTCATCATCCTCTACAACCGGTTGAGAAAGACGGAACCGCGTGATTTCGTTCGGAGAACCGTCATCTTCGCCGGGAAGGCAGCCCCGGGATACGAAATGGCCAAATTGATCATCAAGCTCATCAACAATGTTGCCTTTATGATCAACAAGGATCCGGTTACGAACAAGGCGCTTCAAGTTCTGTTTCTGCCGAACTACCGGGTTTCGCTCGCCGAGCGCATCTTCCCGGCCTCCGATCTATCGGAGCAGATTTCGACGGCGGGAACCGAGGCCTCGGGAACCGGAAACATGAAGTTCATGTGCAACGGGGCACTTACAATCGGCACCATGGACGGCGCCAATATCGAAATCGTCGAAGAGGCGGGGAAGGAGAACGCGTTCATCTTCGGCCTCACCGCCGAACAGGTTGCCGAGCTGCGCCCGGTCTACCGTCCGCGGGATTTCTACGAACGCGATGACGACACTCGAGAGGCGATCGATCTTTTACGAGCGGGACACTTCAGTTTCGGTGAGCCGGGCATTTTCGAGCCCATTGTGAAGATGCTTCTCGACAACGATGAGTACATGCATCTGGCCGATCTCTCTTCGTACTGTGCCACCCAGCGGAAGGCAGCGGAGCTGTATCGCGACCAAGAGGAGTGGAGCCGAAAGGCGATACTCAACATCGCGGCCTCGGCCAAATTCTCCTCCGATCGAACAATCCGCGAATATGTAGGTGAGATTTGGAACACGCTTGCCTGCCACGTTGAGCTCCATCGGGATCCGCGAACCACCCTCGAAGAGGCGAAAACGGACACGGTTCGGAGCTGAAACCGCCCCCAATTTGAGCGGGCGCAGTATCACTCTCCTACGGTTGCCAGAACGAATGGACAAGTGGACCGATCTCACGAATGTAGGGATCGAGAACCGCGAAGACCACCACCAGCACGAGACCGGGAAGAAAGTTGGCCGTCTTGATCTTTCGTATGTCGAGCAGATTGAGTCCGATCATGACGACGAGAATCCCTCCGAGCCCCGAAATCTCGGCGAGAATGAAATCATTGACGACCGGCCCGATCAGTGATGCAAGCAGCGTCAGACCTCCCTGATAGACCAGAATCACGATAACCGAGAACATCACCCCGATCCCCATCGCTGCGGCAAGCATGATCGCCATGAAACCGTCCATCACCGACTTCGTGAGAATGAGAGTGTAGTTGCCCTGTGCCCCCGCTTGGAAGGCTCCGACCAGAGTCATCGCCCCGACGCAGAAAAGCACCGAAGCAGACAAAAATCCCGCCGCGAACTGTCCCCGATGGTCCTCCGCGCCGTCCCCTTTCTCGCCGCTGTCGCCCGGGCCCGGTTTCGATTGTGTCCCGTCCGCGGCAACGGACTCCGCGGCGCCCTGCACGACGCGCTCGCGCGATCGAACGGTAACGAGCCTGCGGAGCCATTCGCCGAAGCGAAGAATGGCACCTTCGATGTCCCATCGGTCTCCGAGAAGCCCGCCGATGACGAGGGAGAGTGCAACGTAGAGTATCTGTTTGGTCGCAAGCGACATCTGGATGCCGATTACGAGGGAAATGAGCCCGATTCCTGAGAATACGACCTCTTTGAAGCGATCCCCGATGCGATTGTGGACGTTTACGCCGATAATCGAACCGATAATAACAGAGATGCAGTTAACGATGGTGGCTATCACCTCGCCAGTATAGCTGCGCGCGCACGCCATGTGAATAGCGGCCGAATTGCTTTCTATTGACGTGCGGATACGCTCATGGTAGCATTTCGCTCAAAGAAGGGGGATCCGATGGCGGCAGACCAGGATATTTCATCTGTAAGGTCGGAACGCGGGTCGTCGGGAAAAATCTATTGCGCCAATTGCAGCAACTGTAAGCTGGTGCGTGATCCACGTGGAGGCGGCGACCGGTTCTACCTGCGAGTGCGGTGCGCTGCCGGGAAGTGGCGTAAAAAACTCGGCGATGAGAAGATCTACAAGTACTTCACGGTCGCACGACGGAGTCTGACGTATTGTGACAGCTATGAGCCGATGGGAGACCCAAAAGAGTTCATTCGCGACCTCAAGAAGACTTTACCGATCAAGGATGAGATCTATACGACAACGTCACTCTAGAAGAGAAGGCCAATTGAAAACACGAATCCTACCCCTAATTGCTCTGACAGGTCTGCTCGTCGCGGCCTGTCAGACTGTACCCAAATCGATCCCGACGACACTCACTCCTGCGGAGTACTTCCAGGATGCCCAACAAGCGGTGTCCCAGCACGAAAACTACGACGCAGCCCTCGTCTACTACGACACATTCATCAAGCGATTTCCGAATGATAGCTCGCGAATAGCGGAGGCACAGTATGAGATTGCCTTCCTGTACTACAAGAAGGGCGATCTCACGAAGTCACGCGATCTATTCACGAAAATAGTAGACAAGTACAAGCAGCCAAGTGCCGACTCGCTGCCTCGCTGGCCGTTGGTGCTCTCGAACAAGCTGTTGATCATCATCGACAACGATCTGAAGAAGAGCAACAGCAAGAAGTAACGCGGTTTTCGAGAGCGCGGTTGCGAACCGGATTCCGCACGTCTTGATGGCCTATTCCTCGATCCAGGCGCGCGCCCGTTCGACTGCACGTTTCCAACCCGCGTAGCAGGCATCGCGCTCGGCGGGCTTCATGGCGGGAATGAACACACGCTCGGCGGCCCACTTGCCCTCGATATCCGCTCTGCTCTTCCAGAATCCGGTCGCCAGTCCCGCGAGATAGGCCGCGCCGAGCGCCGTCGTCTCGGTCACTTCTGGCCGCGTAACCGGAACCCCGAGAACGTCTGCCTGAAACTGCATGAGAAAATCGTTGACCACCGCTCCCCCGTCGACCTTGAGATCGCGGAGGGTAATACCGGAATCGTCCTCGATGGCGTGAATGACGTCGCGGGTCTGGTAGGCGATCGATTCGAGCACTGCCCGTACGATGTGGCTCCTTCCAGTGCCGCGCGTAAGGCCCACGATCGTTCCGCGAGCATACATGTCCCAGTAGGGCGCGCCAAGACCGACGAAAGCGGGCACGACGTAGACGCCGCCGTTGTCGCGGAGGCTTGACGCAAGCTTCTCCGTCTCGGCTGCATCAGAGACCATCCCAAGCTCGTCGCGAAGCCACTGTACGGCGGCGCCGGCGACGAAAATGCTGCCTTCGAGAGCGTACTCGACCTTTCCGTCGACTCCCCACGCGAGAGTCGTCAGAAGCCCGTTTTTGGAGACAATGCGGCGATTCTCGGTGTTCATGATGAGAAAACAACCGGTGCCGTAGGTGTTCTTGGCAGCTCCCTCTCGGTAACATACCTGCCCGAACAGCGCCGCCTGCTGATCGCCCGCGATCCCCGCGATCGGAATTTCGCGCTCACCGAAGAGTGCACCTGCAGTCACCCCATAGACATTGCTCGACGGTTTCACCTCCGGCAGCATTACTCTCGGAATCTCCAGCTCTTCGAGAATTCGATCGTCCCAGTCGAGGCTTACGATATCGAAGAGCATCGTGCGTGATGCGTTGCTGAAGTCGGTTGCGTGGACGTTGCCGCCGGTGAGCTGCCACAGGAGCCAACTGTCGACGGTTCCGAACAGGAGCTCTCCGGATTCGGCTCGCTTCCGCGCCCCGGGAACTTCGTCGAGTATCCATTTCACCTTCGTGCCGGAAAAATAGGCGTCAAGCACCAGACCCGTCTTCTCCTTGATGTGGTCCGCGAGCCCGCGAGCCCGCAGCTCCTCGCAGATCGGGGCCGTCCGCCGACACTGCCAAACTACCGCATTGTAGATCGGCCTGCCGGTCTCTCGTTCCCAAACGATGGTCGTCTCACGTTGGTTCGTGATGCCGATTGAGTCGATCTCCACCGACGACACCCCGCAGCGCTCCAGGACCTCGAGGACGACCTCCCATTGGGATTCCCAGATCTCCATCGGATCGTGCTCCACCCAGCCGGGTCTCGGATAGATCTGGTGAAACTCTTTCTGAGCGCTGCCAATAGGTTTGCCCGCCTTGTCGAAGAGTATTGCGCGGGAGCTGGTCGTGCCTTGATCAAGTGCGAGTATGTATGATGCCATACGCTCTCCTCTGCGAAGTGTAGGCGCAAGTATACTCGAGTTTCGGTCGGCTGCGAAGAATGAGACGGTCAAGAAGGAGGCTATTGTCCACACTCGAAGATTCATTATACATTCTAACGGTAAGGGAGGGAAAAAGGGTGAAACGGTGGCTCTCTCTTCAGGGCTTCCTCCTTGCTGTTATACTATTGGTGCCGCTTGCCGCAGCGACCGCCGATCAGACCTCGGTCTCGTCCGAGACAGCGCGTTTGAACAGCCGGATCGAGACGATCGATCAGAGCCTCGGGGAAGCGACCGCTCAAACAAAGATGTTCACACGGGGCGCCGATTCCGGCGTGCTCAGCTTCTACGATGCCGGCGGCCGCTTCAGCAAGCTCGTCGTCCAGCTCGTCAGCGAGAAATCGGGTGATGTTGCCGAATACTACTTCTCGAGCGGAGCATTGATCTATGCAATCGAAGTCTGCAAGAATTTCAGCTCGACGTCACACAACGGTTCAATCGCAGAGTGCAACAACATCTCAGAGGATCGATTCTACATTTCCGACGGACAACTAGTCGAATGGTTGGGCGGAAAAGGCCCCGGGCCGGTCACGCTGCAGAAGGTGGTGGCCGACAAGCAGGCTCTCGCTGCGAAGCTTGACCAGGTCATTCAGTCCGCCCGTGAGTGGCTGGCTTTCGCCGGATCGCCGATGTCTGATTTCGAAAAGTTCCAATCCAAGCTCAACGGCTCACGATAGACGGCCGCGCACCTCCTATGGAAGCTCCGGTTCGAGCCCGGACAGCTTCTTGAGTGCCGACGAGACTCGGCCCATCTCAGTCGAGAGAATCCGACGGTACACTTCCAGTGCACCTCGAGCCTTCTCGACACCCAGGTTGCCGCTCGTCCCAACCGCGGTTCTCTGCGCTATCGCAGAATACGGGTCGCGCGTTTGCAGCTCCTCCAGGTTGAGCCCGATCTTCCTATATGCATCCCGGAAGCTTTCACCCCGTGCAACGAGCTCGTAGGAGGCATCCGCCGCAAAGATTTCCGGTTCGAACGCGGCGACGAGCCGTTCCTCATCCACCTGGAGCTTCTCTATTGTGAGCCGCATGATCCCGAGGCATGCAGCAGCGATATCCAGCCCGCGCAGAAACGGCTCCTTCGTATCCTGGAAGTCGCGATTGTACCCGGACGGGAGGGATCGAATGATGGATTTCACCTGTACGCTGCACGCCGAGACTACGGCGGACCGCGAGCGAACGAGCTCGAGCCCGTCGGGGTTCTTCTTCTGCGGCATGATGCTCGACCCCGAGCAGAGCTCCGCCGGCAGGCTGAAGTAGCCGAACTCCGGCATCGAAAAAAGGATGAGGTCCTGCGCCATCTTGCTCAGTGTGAGGACGCACTGGTCGAGTGCGTCGAGGATGATCGATTCAAATTTGCCGCGGGAGTTGTTGACGTAGAGGACGTTGTTCTGCAGGCGGTGGAAGCCGAGCAGCGAAGAGACCATCTCTCGGTCCACAGGCAGGGGAACACCGTAGCTCGCGGCGCTGCCGAGAGGAGATTGATCGTTGAGCTCGTATGATTTCCAGACCAGAGAGAGGTCGTCGAGGAGCTCTTCCGCAAATGCGCTCGCCCACAAGCCCACCGACGAGGGCATGGCCGGCTGCATGTGGGTCCTGCCCGGCATTGGTACCGTCCGGTTCTTCTCGGCGAAATCCAACAACCGTGCAACAAGCTCGGCCCCGCGCTCTGCTACGGTGAACAGGGCCGATCGCGTGTACAACCTGAGGGCGGCAAGTACCTGGTCGTTTCGTGAGCGACCCGTGTGAATCTTCTTCCCCGCCTCCCCGAGGCGCTCGGTCAGGCGATTCTCTATGGCCGTATGACAGTCTTCATCGGAGCGCTCAACGAAGAATCCTCCCGAACGATAATCTTCTATTATGCGACCAAGCTCTCGCTTGAGAGCTTCATTTTCTTCGCGAGTGAGCACCCCAATCGAAGCGAGCATGCGGGCGTGAGCGATGCTCGCGATGCAATCCGCCGTCACGAGGCGCATGTCGAGCCGGTAATCCTGACCGACTGTGAACTCTTCTACGAGCTCGTTGAGCTCGTAGTCCTTCCCCCAGATTTTGCCCACTGCTCTCTCCAGAATGCCTTGTTGTGTTGACGTGACCACATGGGAAACGCCTTCATATCGCAGCGAAAGCGCGCCCGTCGAGCGCCTCATTGTACGGGAGGCAGTGAGGCATGTAAAGCGCAGGCTGTTGCGCTAGTTCAAGGATAGGCCGATTATCTCATTGCGTTCGAAGAAGTAGTTCGTCGAGCAGTTGTGGCAGGTGATTCGAAGAGGAAAGGGGCCGTTCTCCCGCACCTCGGCAAGCTCGTCTCCTGGTAGGGCCGCGAGGAACCGTTTGAAGCGATCACGATTGCAGTCACAGTAGAATCCGGCAGGACGGCTCCCGATGAAGAGTGGATCGAGCGCCGCAAAGTGCTCGCGAATAAGCTCCGTTGCAGAACCTCCCTCTGCGAATAGATCTCCGAGCGAAGGCAATCCCTCAACCAGCTCTTCGAGCTGTGCGGCTATCTCCTCTTGGTCCTCATCGAGTGCCTGCTGACCGTTCTCGGAGGGAAGCGCCTGAATCAGAAGTCCCCCTGCTCCCTCAACTGCGCCCCGGCGATTGAACTTGATGCTTAGCGCAATGGCGGTCGGAGTCTGCTCCGAGACGGCATAGTAGCGGGTGAGGTCCTGCGCGATGTTACCGTGAACGAGCTCAATCCTCCCCGTGTAGGGATTCATATCTCGACCGATATGACGAGTAACGCTCAACACACCCTCGCCGAACCACGGGGCGGTATCGAAGCTCTCGAGGGGAGCGTCGATCGGGATGTGCGACTGCGCAAGGTACCCCCTGACCGTTCCCGCCGCAGTACCTTCGACGTGCAATCCCTCAACGGGACCTTTGCAGCGGATGTCGATGCATATTCTATCGCTCCCTTTGAGGCTGGTCGCCATGAGGGCCGCAGCAAGATATCCGTGCCCAAGGATAAGGGTTTCCAGAATCCCCAGATTGTGATTCGCGCGCATCTGGTTCACCAACACGGTCCCGTTGAGCGCAACGGCTCGAAAGCGACCGATGAGGAATCGATCCATGCCGTCACGGCTGATAGCGTCGAAATGGTCGAGAAGGAATGGGTCCTGTATCGGCTGCAATTTCATAGCGCGAATATCGCGTCACGAACCGCCAAAGTCAAGCACTCCTCTCCAATTTCATTGACCTGGGAGTCACCGATATGTATTCTTTGGGCAGGCTCGTCACTATTTGCTCGACTCATCGACCTGATACCGGCCACCGCGCGGTCCGCCATGTCCCCACCCCGTCGGCCGCGAAGAGCCAACTCGCTCCGGTTGAGGCTATGAACGAAGATTTCGACGCAGAACTGCAGACCATACGAGAACGGCTCCAATCACTCTACGACGATCAAACCAGCGTCAGCGGGTTTCTCGATCAGCTCGTCGAGCTTGTCGCGGAGTATGCCGGTGCCGACAGCTGCTCATTGTACCTCTACGAAATGGAAGAAGAACAGCTCCTTCTGAAAGCCACTGGGGGAACGAACCCCGACACGAGGGCGGCCCAGAAGGTCGGGAAGGCGCAGGGTATTCTCGGCAGCGCGGTCTCTCAGCTGCGAACGATTCGCGCCTCATCCGACGGCAATGACTACGGCTCGGAGATGGTGGTTCCAATCCGCAGGGGTCCGCGACGTCTCGGCGCGGTCGTCCTGAAGCACGCTAAGACGGATTTTTTCAGTGAGGCGACAGAACGCAACATGCGAGCGCTGCTTTCGCAGCTCGCAGCGACAATTCAGAACACCTCCTACCTCGTCCCGTTCGAACGCCAGGAATCGCACCATTCGCCGCGAGATTCCTATGCCATTCTCGGTCATATGGCATCAGCCGGAGTCGCTGAAGGATTCGCCCTCCCTTGGGAAACCGGATTTGGCGAGGATTCCGAGGATCCTGTCTCGGACCCAACCCCCGAGGCTGCCGTAGTACGCTTCGAGGCAAGCCTCGAGTTGACCCATCGTCAGCTCGAGACCATACACAAGGACTCCGACTCGGCACTTTACGACGTCGTGTCGCTCATCTTTGGAGCGCACTTGCTTATGCTCACCGACGACGCCTTCTCGGGGGAAATGCGCAGGCAAATTCGAGACGGCAGCTCGCCAGTCGCAGCAGTAAAAAAGGTCGTCAACGACTACGCGGACGCCTTGTCGGCCCTATCCGATACGCGAATGGCCGAGAAGGCGCAGGACGTGCGAGACCTAGGTCATCGACTCATTCGCAACCTCATCAATCCCGAGGCTGAAAGTTTCGACTATCGAAATGCGGTAGTCATAGCCCACAGTATCTTTCCTTCCGAGTTGGTAACCCTCGTCGCGCAAAATGTCGCGGGGATCGTCTTTCCCGGAACCGGAGTCACCGCGCACATCGCCATTCTCGCCCGTTCGCTCTCCGTGCCCGTTCTGATTACCCAGGATCAGAGAGTCTTCCGGCTCGCCGAGAAAACCCCGGTTCGCCTCGACGCAACAAACGGTGCTCTCTATGTGAACCCGGAGACAAAACCCCGGGTCGCGATAGATGACGGGAAAAGTACCCTCCGCCAGGTGGACCCGGAACGGGCTGCCGCCGCGGAGCAAATCCACCGGATCAAAGTGCTCGCAAACGTCAATCTCTACAGCGATGCGAAGCTGGCTCTGCGCAACCAGGCAGGGGGAATCGGGCTGTATCGGAGCGAGTTCCCGTTTATCATAAGAAACGACTTCCTGAGCGAGGACGAGCAGCTCTTCATCTATCGGCGTATCATCGAGCCCTTCTCGGGCAAGGAGATAACCCTCCGAACCGCCGACATCGGGGGCGACAAGCTCTTCGAAAACACCGAAACCCGTGAGCAGAATCCCTTCCTCGGTGTACGAGGAATCCGCTTCTCGCTTGCCAATCGGGAGATGTTTCGTGACCAGCTGCGTGCGATGCTCAGAGCAGGAATCGGCGAGGACCTACGCATCATGTTTCCCATGGTTTCTTCCGTCGACGAGGTACTGGAGGCCCGAGAGGAGCTCGAGACCTGTATCAACGCCCTGCGCAATGAAGGCATCCCGCACAATGAGAACCCGAAAGTAGGCGCCATGGTGGAGTTGCCCTCGGCCGTCGAGTCCATCGACGACCTCGCGTCGGTCACGGATTTTCTCTCGATCGGCACGAACGACCTCGTGATGTATCTGCTCGCGGTCGACCGCACGAACGAGCGTTTGAGCGAGCTCTATCGAAGCTACCATCCGACCGTGCTGAAAGTGCTGAAGCGGCTGGTTGACGGGGTCGGAGACAAGATTGTCGAGCTCTCGGTCTGCGGCGAGAGCGCCGGCGACCCCTTCATGATCCCCTTCTACCTCGGCATCGGAATTCGCAAGCTGAGCCTTTACCCCGGAGAGCTGCCCCGTGTCTTCTCCGCCTTGAACGAGCTTCCGCCTGACCGTGCACGAAAGATCAGCGAGGAGATGCTCTCGATCAAGCGAATCAAGGAGATGGAACGATACCTCGAAGCGGTTCACGCGGATATCGGCGATCGTCGATAGGGATGTAACCTCCCCTCACGCAGAGCATCCTCGCACGCAGCGCCCCCTTGCCTCCGACAAGATCGTTGTGCGGTGGAATCAGGAGATCGGGCTTCCTCCCTGTTGCGCATCAGTGACGCTTGCGTTATGATGAACCGTCCGATCTCAAAAACCCTCCGTTCGCACTCCAATCGAAGGACTTACGAAGTTGGCTAATTTATCGACCACATACATGGGTTTGGAGCTCGAGAACCCCCTCATCGTCTCGAGCTCGGGTCTGACGAATACCGTTCAGGGAATCGAACGCTGTTTTCGCGCCGGCGCCGGGGCGGTCGTTCTGAAATCGCTGTTTGAAGAGCAGATCGATTTCGAGACCAGAGACGAGAGGGAGACCGAGGAGAGGTCGAGTCACCCCGAGGCGGGAGACTATCTCGAGCGGATGAGCAAGCAGCTTGGACCGAGCGATTATCTCTCTCTGATCAGGGAGGCGAAACGCAGTTTCCGGGAGCCGGTGATCGCGAGCGTCAACTGTGTTACTTCGAAATGGTGGGCCGACTGGACCCGTCAGATCGAGGACGCGGGCGCCGATGCAATCGAGCTGAACGTCGCGATTATGCCGCGCGGGAATGAAAGAGGCGCCTCGGAGATAGAGTCCCTCTTCCTGCAGATCGTCGAGCGTGTTCGACGGCAGGTGCGGATCCCTGTCTCCGTCAAGCTCGGCCCCTACTTTACCTCATTGCCGCATCTGGTTGCACGGTTGGTGATGAGCGGTGTCCGGGGTCTCGTTCTATTCAATCGCTTCTATCAAATCGACATCGACGTGAAGTCGCTTTCATTGGTCCCCGGCTATCAGTTCAGCACACCTGCGGAGATCTATCCGACAGTTCGCTGGACTTCGATACTGAGCGGAAACGACGCCTACGACATAGCCGCATCCACCGGTGTCGATTCAGGAGACGACGTTGTGAAGCTGCTGCTTGCCGGCGCTCAAACGGTTCAGATCTGTTCTACACTCTATCGGAACGGATACGAGCACATCGGCAAGCTTCTCGCGGACGTCGAAGCCTGGATGAAGCATAACAAGTTCGAGACGATCGATGAGTTTCGGGGTATGCTGCGCCAGGGGGCAAGCGAGTATCCGGCCTCCTACGAGCGCCTCCAGTACATTCAGGCCCTCACCGGTCTGAGCTGAGGCGGCTGGAGGCTGCGCCCGACCCTTTATCCGGAGAAACTTATTGTGAACCAGAGATTTTAATCCGTCTTTATTGACACATTAAAACCGCGGAAGTAATATATAAAAAACCCCAAAAAAGGTAAAAATGTTGCGCCGTGTCGACGACACGAAACATTTCTTCTCAAGAGGGGAGTACCTATGCGTACGGTTACCTTTCGAAAGGGTGTGCATCCCAGGTACCATAAGTCGAATACGTCCGGGGAGGCGATCGAAAAAGTTCCGACTCCCAATACGCTGCTTCTCCCCTTGCTCCAGCATCTCGGAGCCCCGTCAAAACTGATCAAGGACAAGGGTGAATCGGTGAGCGTTGGCGAGGCGGTTTGTAACGTAGGGGGCAGGATTTCTGCCCGCGTACACTCCCCGGTCGCCGGGACGGTTCGACGTATCATTCAGAAACCGCTGCCCGGCGGACGAATGGCAGACTACATGGAAATCACGGTCGACAAGGACGCGACCGAGTCTCATAGCTGGGAGGAGCAATCGGTCGATCTCTCGAAGATCGACCGTGAAGCCATCATCTCCAAAGTCGTCGAGGCGGGCATCGTCGGGATGGGGGGAGCGACATTTCCCACCCACGTCAAGTACGCACCGCCCTCTACCCAGCCCATCGATACGTTTGTCGTCAACGGAGCCGAATGTGAGCCCTACCTTACATGCGACCATCGATTGATGATCGAGCGCACGGCCGCGATCGTGGGGGCGGTTCGCCTTCTTCACAGGGCCTATGACTTCAAGGGAATATACTTCGGCGTCGAGGAGAACAAGCCCGATGCTCTCGTCGCGTTCCAAGCGGCGCTCGCGGACTTCCCTGAGCTTCCGGCCAAGGTTGTTCCATTGGAAGTGAAGTATCCGCAGGGCGCTGAGAAGATGCTGATCTATGCCGCAACGGGCAGGGTCGTGCCGGCCGGTGGATTGCCGCTCGACATCGGAGTCATCGTTTCGAACGTCGCGACGCTGAACGCGGTCTATGAGGCGTTCTACCTGAACAAGCCTCTTGTCGACCGGGTGGTAACGGTCTCGGGTGACGGCATTCGCAATCCCAAGAACCTGCTCGTCCCGCTCGGTACACCGTTCGAACATCTCGTCGAGGCGGCGGGCGGAGTAAAGGATGCCACCGCTAAAGTTGTGGTCGGCGGACCGATGATGGGGGTCGCCGTTCCCACCCTTGATTACTCCGTTATGAAGGGCACCTCGGGGGTTCTGTTCCTGACACAGAAAGACGTTCCCGAGGAGACACCGTGCATAAAATGCGGGAAGTGCGTCAGAGTCTGCCCCATGAACCTCATGCCCCTCAAGCTCGCCGCCTACGCGAAGGCCGGAAAATTTCTGGAGGCAAAGGAGCTCGGGGTCGCTGATTGCTTCGAGTGCGGATCCTGTGCGTTTGGTTGTCCGGCCAAGATTCGCATCGTTGCCTGGGTCAGGTACGCAAAGAACTACATTCGGGTGAAAGGAATATAACGATGAGCAGCCCCGACACCTCTCCCGCCGCCGGCGGGCAACCCGAACAGGCCAAATCGGAGGGACCGAAAGAGGGTTTTCTCCTAACCTCCTCTCCCCACACCTTCTCAGACTCGAGCACGAAGAAGATAATGTACCTCGTCGTCGCGACGCTCCTGCCGGCAACGGTGTTTTCTGTGACGCTCTTTGGTACGTCAGTCCTGCTGCTTTACGTGATCGGAGTCGCAGTGGCCATGGCCACCGAGGCGGTTACGAAGATCGTTCGAAAGCGGAGCTGGCACAGCGCGCTCGACGGCAGCGCAGTCATAACCGGCCTGCTCCTCGTCATGACCCTCCCTCCGACAGTGTCGCCGATCGCCGTCGCCGTTGGGGCGTTCGTCGCTATATTCATCGGCAAAGAGGTTTTCGGAGGGCTTGGCGCGAACATCTTCAATCCGGCCCTCGTCGGACGCGCCTTCCTTGCCGCTGCCTATCCGGTGAGCATGACGACATGGAAGAACCCTGCCCGCCTCTTCGGTTTTCTCGGGACACCTGTCGACGCGACGACCAGTGCCACTCCTCTCGCGGCGGCCAAGTTCGATCACACCTTTGCTCCGCTGCTCAACATGCTTATCGGTCAAACCGGCGGCAGTATCGGAGAGACCTCCGCCCTCCTCCTTGCACTCGGCGGGATCGTGCTCCTCATTCTTGGGATCATCCGGTGGCCGATCGTAGTATCGTTTCTCGGCTCAGTCTTCGTGCTCGGGGAGATCTTTCACCTCGCCAACCCCGCGGCATATCCCTCGGGGCTCTTCGAAGTGCTGGCGGGCGGCATGATGCTCGGGGCGTTTTATATGGCGACCGATATGGTCACCTCCCCCTACACCGACAAAGGCGGGGTCATTTTCGGCATCGGAGCCGGTGTGCTCGTGATCATCATCCGACTCTTCGGCGGTTACCCCGAAGGCGTTATGTACGCGATTCTCCTTATGAATGCGGTGACGCCTATCATCAACCGATTCGTGAACTCAAAAACCTTCGGGCGGCGGCCGGACAAGGCGGAGGCGAAACAATGAGACGTATGATCATCGTGCTGACCTCCGTAATGGTTCTTTCCGGTCTCGTGCTGGCGCTTGCGGACACGGTGTTTCAGCCCCAGATCCAGGCTAACAAACACCGGGCGCTCCAAACCTCGCTGGCGGCGATCTTTCCGAAGGCGACGAAGCCGCAGTTCAAACAGCTGCCCATCAAGAAGATGACAATCTACAGGGGAACCGACGCCTCGGGCACCCTGCTCGGCTATGCCGTTGGAATTGTGACGAACGGCTACGGCGGTCCTATCAGCCTCCTCATAGGGCTCTCTGCGGACCTGAAAAAGATCGTCGGAATGGAGGTGGTCGAGGACAGCGAAACCCCTGGAATGGGCGCCCGCATAGCGGACGACTGGTTCAGAAACCAATTCGACGGGCTCAACCCTCTTCAGACGATCACCTACGTCAAGAATGAGAAGCCTGACTCAGCCAAGAACCAGATAGAGGCGATCTCCGGAGCCACGATTTCGACGAAGGCGGTACTTTCGGGCCTGAACTCGTCCATAGGGGAGGCGGTCTCGTTGATCAAAGCAAGCTCAGGACAACAGGAGAGCAACAAATGACCGATATCACCATTGAGGCACCGACCAAACAGCGATCGATCCTCTTCGAGTTTGCGAAGGGCTTCGTAAAAGAAAACCCGACCTTCGTCCAGGTCCTCGGCATGTGTCCGACCCTGGCGGTCACCACGACGGTGGTTAACGGCATGGGTATGGGGCTGGCGACACTTTTCGTTCTGGCCCTCTCGGGATTGGTGGCGTCGGCCGTAAAACGCATCGTTCCCGGCGAGGTGAGAATCCCGGTATACACCGTGATAATCGCGACCTTCGTCACCCTTGCCGACCTGTTCATGCGCGCCTATGTCCCCCCCCTTTCCAAAGCCCTCGGTCCCTACGTGCCGCTGATCGTCGTCAACTGCATCATTATGGGGCGCATCGAGGCGTTCGCGTCGAAGAACCCGGTCGTGCCCTCCCTGGTCGACGCAGTGGGCATGGGACTCGGTTTCACCGTAAGCTTGATGGTCCTCGGGGCGTTACGCGAGTTGCTCGGCCACGGTACGCTCTTCGGGGTCGATATCCTCGGTCCCGGCTTCAGGCCGATGCTGGTCATGGTGCTTCCACCGGGAGCCTTCCTCTCGCTCGGCATCCTCATGGCCGCCTTCAATGCGGTTAAAGACCGCAACAAGCTCGTCCTGGTGGGAGGTTGAGCCATGACCTATCTGCTCGTTCTCATCGCGGCAATCGTTGTCAACAACTTCGTCCTGACCTACTTCGTCGGAATCTGCCCCTTCATCGGGGTGTCGAAGAAGCTCGATTCAGCCCTGTCGATGGGGATTGCGGTCACCTTCGTCATGACGCTGACCTCGATTGTGACCTGGCTCATCACCCACTTCATCCTCATCAAGCTGAACATGCCCTACCTGGAGTACGTAGCCTACATCGTAGTCATCGCCAGCCTGGTGCAGTTCGTCGAGATGTTCATCAAGAAGACACTTCCGTCGCTCTACAAGGCGCTCGGCATCTTCCTGCCGCTGATTACGACGAATTGCGCGATCCTTTTCGTCGCACTGCTGCAGGCGATGCGAAGCTACGGCTTCCTCGAGTCGATCGTGTTCGGGTTCGGCGCCGGCGTCGGATTCACTCTGGCAATCGTAATCATGGCGGGAATTCGGGAGCAGCTCGAGCTCTCAGACATTCCAAGACCGTTCCAAGGAGCGGCAGTAACGCTCGTAACGGCGGGGGTGCTTGCCCTGGCGTTCATGGGGTTCTCGGGGCTGCTTTCGGCATGAGAAGGAAAGGAGATAGGTAGGAATGACGATAGTACTTGCCGCCGCGCTGATGGGTCTGATCGGACTGGCGTTTTCGATATTTCTCGTGATCGCAAATACCCGCTTCGCGGTCGAGGTCGATCCCCGCATTTCGAAAATCGAGGAGAACCTTCCCGGAGTGAACTGCGGAGGCTGCGGCTACCCCTCCTGTTCGGCATACGCGGAAGCAGTGGGGAAAGAGGGAGCTCCGGTGGATCTCTGTGTGGTCGGCGGGGAGGATACCTCACGAACGGTCGCCAGGATTATGGGAGTCCAGGTTTCCGATGAGCTCAAAGAGAAGCTTATTGCCGTCGTCTTCTGCCAGGGAGATTCGGAGGCTTCAGCCTTCCCCGGCGATTACGAGGGAATTCCCGACTGCGCGGCAGCCGTCTACTCACAGGACGTAGCAAAACGCTGCAAGTATGGCTGCGTTGGCCTCGGTTCCTGCGTCAAAGCCTGTCCGTTCGATGCGATCCACCTGAGCCCGACCGGGATACCGTTCGTAGACGCAGAGAAATGCACCGCCTGCGGCAAGTGCGTTGCAGCCTGCCCGCGGGATCTTATCGAGCTCCATCCGATCTCTCACGATACCCTGGTGTACTGCAAGTCGCAGGATCCCGGCGTCATCGCTCGCAAGATATGCAAGAAGGCGTGCATAGCCTGCGGGATCTGTGTGAAGGCTGCCGAGAAAGACGAGAATGGAGACTCTGTGAGGATGAAAGGCAATCTTGCAGTAGTCACCCCCGAGCCCTACAGCGCAAAACCGGAATATGGAGAGAAATGCCCGACGGACTGCTACGCAACCGACCGAAACGTCGTCAACCGCCGGAAGGTTCTCGATCAACAGAAGGCACGAAACGAGGCGTCAGCCTCGGTGGCAAGGTGAAGAGACGCGATATGATCGGTGAATACGGAAAAGTGGTGAGAACAACGGGGGACGGCCTCGAGGTGCAAGTGCTTGCCCCCGGTGCGTGCGACAGCTGTCCGATTCATGACAGTTGTTATAGCTCGGGGAAGCTAGTGTGGCTCCCACCAAAGCAGGGACTCGGGGTCGACGACTACGTCCGTTTTTCCATAACGAATGCCTCGGTCTTGAAGATATCGGCCCTTGTCTACGGCCTGCCCCTCCTCGGAATTCTCGGCGGTATCCTTTTGGGGTACCTTTGGTTGTTCCGTTCGTTCGCAAGCGATCCCAAGACTCTCCTCTCCGTGGCTCTCGGCGTCGCCCTCTTTCTCGCGTCCGGTTTCCTCGTCTCACGCCTGGACAGTAGAATCAAGAACCGGCTCTCCTATACGATCACTCCGGCCGAGCCACCATCGAATAGTGAGGCCTGACGCCGCTGCGGTTTCGTCACGCGCCCCGGCATGGATAGTCCAAACGATTTCCTTTCCGCATATGCAATTAGACCTGCAATTATGTGCATTACTTTGCCTGTCGGACTGGATTTTTATCCCACGAGAGCCTATATTCCGTGCATGGTTCAAACAAGTACATTGAAACTCTTTGTAGTCACGGCGATTCTCCTGCTCCTCACGATGAGCTCTCTCTTCGCGGCTCAGGGCACGCCGACCACACCAACGGGACCACCGCATGGAATAACCGCCACACTGGCCCACTACGCCGAACGCGTCATTCATGCAATCGGCTACCCGGGGGTTTTCCTCGCAATGACGGCAGAAAGCATGTTTCTTCCGATGCCGAGCGAGGCCGTTATGCCGTTTACCGGTTTCCTCGTTGCTGACGGCGTCTTCTCGCTCCCGATTGTCCTCGTCGTCGCTGCTTTGGGCAGCATAGTCGGGTCCCTGATTTCGTATTTCATCGGAGCCTGGGGTGGCAAACCGTTCGTCAATCGGTTCGGGAAGTTCATCCTTCTCGATCGACGAGATCTGGAAGCTACCGAGCGATTCTTCGCCAGCCGCGGTGAAGTCGCTATTCTCCTCAGCAGGTTCATCCCGGTCGTCCGACACCTCATTTCGTTGCCGGCGGGCGCGGCGCGAATGAATATCTGGAAGTTCTCGCTTTTCACGGTGCTCGGCGCGGGCCTCTGGAACACCTTTCTTGCAGTGAGCGGCTATTACTTGCGTGACCATTGGGGCAGAATCATGCACTACAGCCATCTCATCGACATCATCGTGGGGGTGTTGCTTCTCGGACTCGTGGCTTGGTATGTCGTGCGTCACATTCGAAGGCTCGTCCTGGACAAACGACTTGCCACGCTCAACTCGCCCGAACAATAGCGAGCTGGAAAAATGAAGAACTCACTCTTCCTTCCTATCATGGCAATCCTGGGTGCGACGGTTCTCGTCCTCTTCGGCTGCGCGGCGAAGTCGACGGCGAAGAAGGATCCGCCGCCGGCCTATGTGAGTCAGGAGTTCGCGCTGACCATGGCGGATTTGAGAAAGATGGTATCCGATATGCCAGGCTCCATCCGGCAGAGCATTCTCGAGAAACCCAAAACGTTTCTCGAGTCTCTGCAGGGAATCCTCCAGCAACCGGCCATCTACACGAGGCTCGTCGACAAGCAGCACGCGCTACCAACCGGCTATGCGCCCACCGATCTCGTTCGTCTCGCACACTACGGCCTGTCGGTAAGCCGAGAGTCGGTAGAGCTCCGCAAATCAATCATGCCTGAGGTCATGGCGATGGTGGATGCCGCCCGAGCCGACCACATTCTTCTCCTGTTCTCCTCGACCTATCGCTCCTACGAGACCCAGCAGGTGGTTTACGCC
>Ga0315535_1000637_pt1 | contig 24649 bp, 24 predicted proteins | sample SalMarSW160220MG_2_FD_203092 | JGI IMG/M metagenome (GOLD analysis project Ga0315535, IMG submission 203092) | Salt marsh sediment microbial communities from the Plum Island Ecosystem LTER, Massachusetts, United States - Salt Marsh Sediment SW1602-20 ... | reverse complement strand
TTGGCTTTTTAGTATAGTCTTGAAATATGTTTCAGCTTAAATTTTATTATACTCTTTTTAGCTTTTGATTAATTGATTTAGAATTATTACTCTTAATTCAATTTAGTATCTCCCAAATATAAAAAAGTTTTATCTCAGATATTGATATACGATAAATGGCTACAATATTCATCAAGAACATCATATAATAAGCAAATGGATCAGATCAACATGCTTATTTGAACTCAGTTTTTGATCAAATTTACTGATCCGAAATTACTACTAAAAAAATTGTTTCAAATCACATGTGATTTTTTTTGTCGAACAGATCTCATCCATCTTATTTCTCAGATTCACATGCATCAACCAACACATTTATATATGAGTAATACCAATTTAATTGTGATTAACACTATAAATATTTAAAAAACATTTAAAAAACAATTGTGGAGGAAAAAAAATTATGGCAGCTTTTGCATGGTCTCCTCTTCGCTCACTTATGAAAAAAGCAGGTGCTGAAATCGTAAGTCGCGCAGCAGTAGACAAATTGATGGATTATCTTGAGGAATACGCAAAGGAATTAACAGGTTGCGCCCTCGATATCGCTAAGCACAGCGGTAGAAAGAAGGTAACACAAGATGATATGAAAATCGCTATTGGATTAATCTAAAATTAAGATTTGATTAATTTAAGCAATTTTATTGTCAACTTCTTTCTGAAAATAAATTCTTTTTTTTTTATTTATTTCTTATTAGTATGAGAGAATTTTAGTTTAAACGCATTTTGAGATATTCTTGATACGTACACAATTTATCTAAGGATTTGGCTAAAGCTTCAATTGATTCATATACGGGAATTTTCAGTTTGAACATTTCTTTCTTGAATTGTAATCTGTCGGAATAATAATTAATATCGTCAGTGATCCTGTACGCAATGCAAATAAACGGTTTTTTCATCTCGTAATATGCTTTTTTCACATATTTAAGAATGATGTCATCAAAATTTATAACCCAGCCAAAAACAATAGCCGAGATATTAGGATCTCTATCTAATGCTATGAGAGATTTGTAAAAAACTTCGGGATTAATTCCGCTGCTTCCAAGATCCAACGGATTACGAACTATGGTATTCACATCAGGAAGAAATTTGAGAATATTTTCTCGTGTTTCGGGCAATAATCTTGGAATTGATAGGTTATATTGCTCAAGTATATCAGTTATTTGTATTGATGCTCCGCCTCCAATGCTTAACACGCCGATCTTTCGATCAATGGATAAATTTAGGAGATAATGAAATGTCATTGCCAAGTTTTGAAATTCTTCGGCATTTTTCACGAGTATTGCTCCAGATTGATGAGCTAAACCTTCCCATATTGCTTGAGATCCTGCTAATCCTCCTGTATGAGAAATAATTGCTTCTTTTGAAGATTCACCCGATCCGACTTTCCAAATAATGACGGGTTTGTGCTTGAGAGCTAATTTTTTTAGGATTTGCCTAAAATTTCGTCCAATCTCCTTATTTTTTAAATTTTCGATATAGAGTCCCACCACATCTGTTTCATTATCAAGTAAAAAATATTCAAGAAAATCTACGAAATTTAAATCAATTTGGTTTCCTATAGATATGGCTTTACTTATGCTATTACCGTAAATAGAAGAAGCCATTGAAGACATTTGGATTGCCAATCCACCTGATTGAAGAATCATGCCAAAATTACCTGAATTCGCGTTCAATCTCGATGAAAACGAAATTTTATTTATAGGCGCATAAATCCCAACACAATTAGGACCGAGGATTCTGATTCCATACTTTTTTGCAATTAGTAATAGATCTGATTCCAAAGACTTCATACCAACTTCGGAGAACCCGGAAGTGAATATTGTTACAAACGGAACCTTTCTCATTCCGACTTCCTCTAATATAGCAGGGCAGAGCTTGGCAGGAACTGCAATGATAACATAATCTATTGATTCTTCCATTGGAACATCCAAAATAGAGCCATAAACCTGGAGACCTTTAATTATTTGACCCTTCAAGCGAGGATTAAAGATGTAAATAGGTTTATCAAAAGGCATTCCTTGAAGAGCTCGAAGGAAAAAGCCTCCTCCGTAAGGTTTATCACTAACCCCGATTATCCCTATAGCCCGGGGATTAAATAAGCGATTCAAGTCAAGCATGATATCTCATTTTGCTTAAAATTTTCAAGTTTTAATAATGATAATTTATTGAGCAATTAAAAGCCTATTAATGAAGCTTTTAAATTAAAAATCAACCTTGATCATTGGTTTTTAAATCATGGAATGAAGGATTAATCGTCAATAGGATATTTCTCAAAAAGAATATCAGTCATGACCTCGAAAGCTTTCTCCACGTTTTGGCCGGTTTTAGAAGATAATTCAATAAATGAGGTCAAACTAAAGGTTTTGGCAGCTTGGATTCCTTCCTCCCTTGTCACGACACGATATTCCTCTAAATCAACTTTAGATCCTACTAGCATTATTGGTATGTCTCCAGCATGTTCTCTAACGAGTTGAGTCCAAGCTGGAAGATGCTCTAGTGTTCTGGCATTTGTTATATCATATAAAAAAAATGCGGCATTTGCCCCTTTACAATATTGAGAAAGCAAGAATCGAAATCTTTCTTCACCTCCAAAGTCCCAGATTTGGAGTTTTACCCTATGCTTGTTGTGAAAAAGAATGTTTTTTGAATAAAAGTCGACTCCGATTGTTAGTTTCAGATCGCGAAGAAAATATCCAGAGATGAATCTTATTGTAAGTGAAGTCTTCCCAACGGAAGCATCTCCAAGCATCATTACTTTAAAAGTATAATCGAAATCCGTCAATATTCTTAACCTAAATTAAAAAGTGCTTTCCTTATTATTTAACATGCTTTTCAAGGGGAGAGTGACTGATAATTTTCTTAATGATTCTTTTATTATTTGAACTGATTAATGAATAAAAATTATATCTATTATTATTTAATCTTTCTTCTTAAAAAATCATGCTATTAAAAGATTAAAACTAAGATATTAAAGAGGGAATGTGCAATCATGTTTGGTAGGAGTGATTCGTTATTTATTCGATAAAGTACACCAAATAACATTCCAAATGTGAAATAATATCCAAAAAATGTGATTATTGTAGATATGGGAACCAATATCGGGGGAACATGATAAATTGTGAAACAAAGGGACGAAATAATCAATGCTAAGGGATAATTTAACTTCATGTTAATTTTTTTTAAAATGAAACCTCGAAAAAATCCTTCTTCACATGGACCTATTATAAATACTTGAAGAACAATTATGATAATAAGTTCAATAGACTGAGGATTTTGGGGCTCAACATTAATGGCATTGTTGATCGCATTCTCAACAAAGACAGGATCCAGCACATTTTTAACTATAAAATCTACAAAAAAAACGAAAATCCATCCTCCGATAAAATAAAAAAAAACACCAATTAAAAAACCCTGAAAAATTAAATAGAGAACTCTTTTAATATTTAAATTCGATATATCAAAGCCCATATCTACCAATTCTTGTTTAAATGATTTCTTTTCTACGTAGGCTGCTATTAAGCTTGGAATAATTAATAAAAGAATTTCCAAACTCATAAAGAAAATCAAGATAATTGGATTTGCTCCTAAATTGATTGACATTGTTAAAGTAATAATAGATTATTTCCATTTTATAAATTATAAAACTAAATCTCTCATCATTATTATTATTGTCTTGTAATTATTCATTCATAATGACGATAAAGAACACATTCACTCTTTTTGATCAGAATGAAGTTGAGAACTTAAATTTTGATCATTTATTAAATCAAAATGGATTAACAAAAGAACAGCTACTCTTTAAAAACCTGAAAGAAATCGCATATGATTATGTGAAAATTGAGGAAACTAAAAAAGATTTCATGAGGTTAATCCAAAAAAATAGAAAAACTCTTGATTTTTCTCAATTTATAGAAGATCCTTATTTTGATATAAAAGAGAACTTTTTATCGCGTGAAATGGTTCATGCAAACATTCGGGGTTTGAATGTGGCTAGTGTTGATGGTAGTTCTGTTGTTAAACATTTTATGAATGCTGATTTCTCATTTCTGAAGGCAATTTGTGTTAAATATTATTTTTATAAAAACCAATGCTCTAAAATTGAATATTTTCCAGATATGAGTGGATTTAATAATTATTTAGTTCAAGGGAATTTTATTAACGTGGAAGAAAATAATGTCAACGCTCAGATCTCAATGGATATGAACTTTATGGAGATTAAACTCCTCAATGATTTGATCGAGAGGAGTGATAATTTAGATCTTATTATTTTAGATGGTTCAATAGTTCCAATGCCTATAAATCTCATCTTTGGAAGAGATGACGATATTTCACATAAATACGATAAACTCCTAAGAGAGTATGGCCAGTTATACACAAATTGTAAGGATAAAGATATCGTGTTAATCGGTTCAATCAAAGATACCAGAACATCATCATTAATTCATTCATTGCGTAGTGGTATTCAATTATTAAAACCAAATAAGTCTAAATTAAGTGATTTCACGAAGGTAAATTATCGCCAAGTAATTACTTATTTCTCAGACTTAGATTTTTTTACACGATTATTAAATAAATCGGAGAGATCCTGTATATTTAATTGCAAGAAAGATATGGAGAAAATACGTGAATCAGGAATTAAAAAGGAAATTCCGAATTATTTCCCTTATAATTTCTTTGCTTTTTATCTAAAAACGGTAGAATGTGACACGCCATGCCGAATCGAATTTTTCACCAATGATGATGATACAATACATGAGGCTTCTGAAAGAGCAGATTTAATTAGTTCTATAGTATTACCAATATCAAGTTACAATGAAAATTACGGTTTACCAATACCACAGATTGAAGCTCATAGAAGAGCCGTGTTCAAACCATCAGAAATAGACCTTTTATTTAATAACTTAACGAGAAATCTTAGTATAAATGGGATAACTTTGCTTGAAAAAAGGAGGGCAAGAAGACCTTTTTAATTCAATCTAGAACCACCGCACGATTTAGAAAAATGTCTTCAAAAAAGATATGTTGTTTTGCTAAAACTTTATTTTTAAATCCTTTTTCTTTAATAAATTTATATAACTCATTTAAATTTGTTTTTGATGAACAGACATAATAAACATGACATTTTTTTTGAAGATTTAGATACATTTTTACTTGTGAGAAAAAATTAAAAAGTATTTTCAACCCATCGATCCCCCCATCCCAGGAATGATCAATACTTTTTTTTTCATTTCTTTCAATTGAAGGCAAGTAAGGAGGGTTGAAGATAATGATATCAAATGAGTTTTTTAAATGATTAGGAAAGTTTTCAAATAAATCAGAATGAATATATTTTATTTTGTTTTCAATATTATTTCTTTTTTCATTCATTTGAGCACATTTTATTGCATTTAGTAAAATATCTGAAGCATATACTTGAGATTGAAATATACCTAACTGTTCTAAATAAATCGCTACAATTCCTGTTCCTGTTCCTAAATCTAAAATGGTTTTTATATCTTTAATGGGAATTTCATCAAAAAATTCTTGAGAAATATTATTTCTTATAAAATCTAAGATTAAAAAGGAGTCATCTGATGGAGAATAGACATTCTCAAAAGGATTATGAATGATAGGGTCAGGGATCATTTCTTTCATAATCATCAGATCAATTTTTAAATTCATAGAGAAGTTGGCAAGTTAATATTAATTCATTTATTTCCTTTTGAAAGACCTTTTCATCTGAAATCGAATTAGATATAAGAAAATTTGGAATATCTAAATCATTGAAATTAAGGGGTCTTTTATTTTTAAGATATAATTCCAACGAATTAGAGAATATTTTATTCTTATAGGGAGTGATACCAGCGATAAATTCAATGAAAAATTTCCGATTCTTTGGCTCTTTGAGAAAAGGATTCAAAATCATTTTTGGTTTGACTTTTATAAGGGCTAGATCAATAGATGGAATTGGATAAAAGCATTTTCTTGAGATCTCATATTTACTCACGAGATCCATAAATGCATTAAAAGTTACTCCTATCCGTGAGAAATTTTTGTATTTTTTAATATCTAAAATCCTCTTCGAGAGAGAATTCTCAATAATCATTATCCCAAGTGGAGAATTTTCTTTATAAAAGAATTTTTCGAGTATTGGTCCTGTAGTAGAATAAGGAATATTTGAAACTATTTTATCATGAAATGGTATATCAGATTTTAAAGCATCAGCATTGATTATTTCAACATTTTTTGAAATAGAAAATTTATCCGTGAGGTATTGATAGAGTTTTTTGTCAATCTCATATGCATATACTTTTCTTGCTTTATTCCCCAGCTCTGCAGTTAGAGCTCCCAATCCAGCACCAATTTCTAAGATGGTATCCTCCTTAGAGATTTCAGCCTCATTTATCATTTTAAAGAGTATATTTCTATCCACCAAAAAATTTTGTCCGAGACTCTTATTCGGAAAAACTCCAATTTTATCTAAAATAAGGCGAGTCTCTGTAAGATTCATTTTTTCATTCATATTTTTGGGTCTTGGAAAATATGTAATATTTTACTCCTTCTCTTTGAAGTTCTTTAATAATTCTCTGAGCAATTAATTTTGATGGATTCGAAATGCTAGTGCGATCAGATATATCTTGAAATGTTGTGAACTTTTGCCTATTTCTGGCATTGAGGATCTCCCACATATGCTTTTGTCCTACGCCAGGTAATAATTTTAATGCATGCATCCGTGGAGTGATGGATGTTGAGTTATTAAAGAAATTAATGAATTGCTCTTCAAAATTCATTACTTCTTGTTCAAGAATCGGCTGAAGAAGTGCTTTTGAGGTGTTTGTTAAGTCCTTATAATCAATCTTTTTAATAACATCTCGAAGTTTATTTTGTCTCACGAATTCTTCATAAGTAGCCTTTTCTTGAACTCGTATATCGGAATCTCTATTCATTTTTACTTCATATAAAACAAAATCAGGAAATGTAATAACTTGCGCTATTGGTGTTTTTGACCAACTAGGTTTATCTTCTTCGGGATGTCCATGGAGAAGTAGGTCTATTATGATAAGCTCTCTATGTTTCTTTATAAATTGCTTTTTTTTCTCTTGTTCTTTTCCTCGATAATTGGATCTTCGAGGTTCTCGTCTGGATCGATCTCGAGGCCTTTCCATAAGCTACACCAATTTTCTTGTATTTTATTTTCCAAAGATCCATAATAATTTTTTTTTTTAATATTCCTTAATATGGAAGGATTACTATCCTAAAAAGGACATCTCACTAAATTTAATTACAACATATATTTTAAATTCTTCGGCTAGGGAATATCTTTAAAATCGTACCTAAACTTAAGTAGATATAAGTTCTTCCATTTGATAAAGGAGATCTTGCAGATCATTTTCATTTAGAGCTTTTCCAGCAATAGATTTTTCTAAAATCATTCTCAATTCTGGGACCGTTCGAGGATAAATGTTAACGATATTTATTGCATATATTTCTTCAATGCCGTATTTATCCATTAAGAATTTTTGAAGTTTGGCTCCGTCTTTCTCACTCATTTTAGCAAATTTATTCGCATAATTATAGGTAATTTCTTGAAAGTGAGAAATTCCTTCTTCAGTGTCAATTTTTTCAATCTTCTCCTTAACGTCTTCCATAATTTTTTTAACTTCTGGAATCGAAACAACTCTTTCTTTTATTTTACGACCTGACATGAGTAATATTGTATTTATTGAATTTTAATTTTTTATTGCAGATTTGCTTAACCTAAGATGCTCTCTCCCAACAATTAGCAATTTTTTTGAATTTCCTAAACTCACTTGAACCTCAAAACATCTTCCCCTAAATCCTTTAATTGTTCCGGTTAACCCATGGTATCTACGATGAGGCATCCCATGTTTGTGTTGAGAGGGATCTGTAATAATATCAACTTTGTCATTGATATTAAATTCTAATAAATATTTCTCCACAGAACCGATACCTTTATCTCTTACGTGCTTTCTATGTCGATTACGACACTTATTTCTATACCCTTTGTGTAAGACCATTTTTTCCCACCGTACTATAAGCGATTCATCAATTTTAGGTCAATAGGAAGGAAAAACCAAACTATTTACCATCTATGCTTTCTAATGAATCGAATTCAGTTATGAGTTTCATAAATGTAATAATTTAGTTAGTATATGTATGATAGTTTATTTATTTTGTTATTTTAGAAGGATCAATTTTATATTTCTATATGAAGAACATCTAGTTCTTTACAAATGAGTTGAGAACCAAATAATTCCGCAAAAGAATTTGTGGTTCTTCCGTTATCTCCATTAATTAATTCCTTTATATATGTACCTCCTTGAGTTTTTATTGTAAATTCAAAAAGGTTAGATTTTAAATAACTCCCGTCTATTTCATAAATATATTTCTGTCTAACTTTATCAGCTCGTCGATGCGATACTCTTTCAGGCGTTCTTTGAGAGATTTTCTTCCCAACAAGGTGATCTTTTAAGAGAATTATAAATTCATTAAATTGTGATCTTGTAATCTTATTCTCTGATTGTACGATTGCCTTGTATATTTTTTTTGTGTTTTCAGCATTGTTTTTTATTGAAATTACTTGATTTTTATTACTGAATTCTAAATCGTGAATCTCCACCCTTTTCCTTGTTATTCTGTTCACTCTCTTCTCAAGATTTCCAAGATTTAAAGTTCTAATCATTGGATTTTGTAATTCTAAAATAAATGGACGGCCTTTTCCGAGCATTTTCACATCAATATCTTCTCTTCCCGCACCATGAAATTTAACTCCCGTTGATTTTGATGCTTTTATAAATTCTGGGGCAATTAATTCCTCTACACTCGTTTGGTGTTGTTTTCCCGTATAATTACAGATCTCACATCCCACTCCTTTACAAGTCCTACAATCCCAGTGCGTTTGAGGAATTCCCCTTATTAACTTATTGTATCGTCCAAAAATGAACAAAGATCTATTCACTAAATTGATTGAAAATGAATCAAAGCTCAATGAAAAAATAATGGTAATGTCTGGATTCGCAAAGTCGGTAGATTTATTAATACATGTTGATAATAATTTCCCTACTTCTCGATTAAAATGGCTCTTAAAGGACTCGGAACCTAATATTTTAAACTTGACCTTGAATTCATCCTCATTATTGATGATCTTACCATCTATATCTGTTCCTACTAAAAAGCTCTCATATTCCAGATTTTTTAGTCTTTTTGTTGCTTCTGAAGCATATTTTGTTAAATCTGAAAAAATATCATTACAAAGATAGCAAGGAGGTTTAGATCCTTCATTAACAAATGGCAATCCTTCTTTTTCCAAGACTTTTATAGCAGGTATAAATTTCGCTTTTTCAGCCAATAACCTTAAATAATTAACAGTATCACTATTTTTTTCATTATTAGATAAGTAATTTTCATGCAATTGCATCGTGAGGGTCAGTAAGATAGAATTTCCTCTTTCGAAATTAGTTGTATTTGTAGCATAAAGAGAGAACATCCTACCTAAACAATGAGGACAAATATAATTATCATGGTAAATCTCTAATACTTTCTCGCTAATTGTCATGTTCAATTGATAAAAGAAAGCATTCTATTTTTCTTTTCTTATTTACATAAAAAATAAAAATTAAAAAAAAAAGAGGTTAAAAGTTCTAGATTAATTTTTCTCCCATTCAAAATCAAGCTTTACAAACTTTTTCGTGTAGAAGTAAGAGGCAAGTAAGATCACAGAGCATATAGGCCCCCACAATACCAATCCTAAGGAATAAGTTAAACTCCCAACGGTTATAGGTGCTAATGCCAAAATTGATCCTACAATTAAAGGTCCAAAGGCTTGAAATATGTTAAGTACGATACTCGGAAAGCCAACGTAAATACCTGCTTTCAATTCTCCTGTTTTTTTTTCGTCATCTTCCGCTAAATCTGCATAGTAGATATATGGAAAGAGATACCATCCTCCTAAGGCAGTTGCAATAATTAGAATAAAAATAATTCCAAATATTATGTTACTTGCAAATGGAATTAATCCAATTAATGATACTGGTAATAAGATCACAGCGAACAAAAATAAATATAATAGAGTTTGCTTTTTCCCTTTGTGTTGAATTAATCTTCTCCATGTATATAAAGCTCCAAATATACCCAAAACTAAAAATATGGCAACAATATAATAATTTATACCGCTTAATCCTAAGACCTGTGCCACGAACACTAGCATGACGGTGGTAATTATTGACCATGCAAAACTTGCTATTCCCTGCATAAACACGATTAGCATATAATTTTTATTTCTAATAATTGTAATTAGGTTTTTAATTAAACTGGAATCCATTTTAAAATTGGGTTCTGTAGGCATTGTAAAGACGCTTGTGATATAGAAAATTATTACAATGATACCAAAGATGATAATTGGATATAAAACCAAGCTTGGAATTACATTGATTATATTATCAAATGATGGAGTTAGAATCAGTAATGTAAAAAGAAGCATTATTGTATTACCAATATAGTTCATAGTGTTTTGGATTTGAGATACTTTAGGGCGTTCTCCCGAAGGAAATTGTTCTGCCATCCACGCTTGATATGGTGTAGTGACAGAATAAGATACTCTAAAAGTGATATCCCAAATTAATAACCAGATAAAAACAGCCATTTTATCACTCATATTCGGTAAAAACAATGGAGGTAGCATCAGAAAAATGAAAGAAATTCCAAGAAATGGTGCCAGAATAAACACATAAGGTTTTCTCCTTCCCCATTTCGTGTATTTCCTATCGCTTATCCATCCAAAAATAAACTGAGAAGCAGCAATGCTAAGATATCCCATTGCTTGAGCAAAACCAACAAGAAGTGATGGAACTCCATATCCAACATAATATAATGCAAACAATGCAGTACCCTCGATTCCAAGAACGATTGAACTTCCGATTCTTGGTGCACTAAAGTTAATTTTTCTGCCGGTGGAAGTATTTGGTCTAATAATCTCTGAAAGATCACTCATATAATTTCACAAAATTTCATTTTTTAATTAAATTAAATTAATTAATTTATAAATTAGATAAAGGGCTATTTAAGGATTTTAATTCTTTAAATACTTTTTAATATTTCTTAAATTAATAGAATTTTTTATCAAATCCTTTAATAATAATAGGGTTAAAATGCTAGTTACTCTTATCAATTACTCGTCTTCCTCATCCCAACCGAGATCCTTTAGAATTGATTCAAAAGCTTCTGATTCTTTATCCAAAACAAATTCATTCTCATATTCTGATGCGGGTCCCAGAAATTGGTTATTGAAATCATGAGGTTTCAGGTCGATGAGAGGCAGTAGAAACTCTACAGGTATTGGTCCTTGTACTATTTTTGGTTCTTGCACCGATTAATCCTCTACTATTTCCATTGGGGCATGTAGGCTCCCTTCAAGAAATTATTACAAATTCAAATTCCAAAACAAATAATTATATGAAATCACTTTGAGATTTCGAATGCGTATTTAAAAAAAGAAAGTTGATTAATCCTTGATTTAAAGAGCCTTTAGAAAAATATTCATTTTAAAAATATTTTCGAAAAATTTTAAGATTTGTGAAAGAGGAAATTTACTTTTCCTCATCTTCATCCCATCCAAGATCCTTTAGAATGGACTCAAAAGCCTCAGATTCTTCATCTAATACAAATTCAACCTCATATTCAGGAGCTGCCTCAAATTCACCTTCAAAATTTGGAGGTGTTAATTCATCGAAGGAAGGTAAAGGACTAGTTGATATAGGTTCTTGATATATTATAGGTTCATCAACAGATGCATCTTCTTCAATTTCCATGGGAGTGTAATCTTCAAGAGGAATAGGAGGGATCTCATCATCATATACCTTAAATTGGGAACTTGAATCCATTTGAACATGTTCTTGACGCTCAATTGTATCCCTTTCGATAGGGGATTCAACTGCTTTCTCATATTCCATACCAATGGATTTTGGGATTGATACGATGTTGTTAGGAGGAGTTGTTTCTAGTTCACTCTCATCAACGCCTTCTTTTTCCCAAGTATCTAAAAATCCGAGTAAATCATCTAATGCTGCTTTATCTTGCTCCACAGATGGTTTGATTACTGATAATTCTTCTTCATCTATTTGGATCCCTAATTTCGCTTTTTCAGAATCGTCAAGAGACAGCGTCATTTCAGTGATTTTATCCCCCGAAATCAAACGATTTAGCTTTTTTGCCAATTCTCGTAGATATCCTAAGTAGTATCCGATTCTAAAGACATTTTTTAATCCCCCAAATACGATATATTCATCATTTATAGCTAATAGAATGCTATAACCAAAAGTATTATGAAGAATTATCTCCGTAAGCGCTCCGTGGGCTGTCGCTTCGCTTAATCGTAAACCTAGATCAATCAGTGCAGTACTTGAAGCAGAAGTTGCATCTGCATCTAATTCAGATGATGTAGCGGAAGCAACTTTGATTCCTACTCTTGAAAGAACTGCTAAATTCTCTAAATCTGTTTTTTTTTCCTCATTACTGAGGATATTCATCATGTTTTCTCTTATATCTTGAGCGAGGGACGACATTTTTCATCAAATATTGCAGATTGTGACTTTTAATACTAAAATAATAGTAAACAAATATCTATCTATTAAATCATATAATAAAGACTAATATATTTTTTTATGTTTCACTTAAAAATTTATTTAATGTCAATTGAGTAGATGGCGGTTTATCGATCTTTTTAAAGGAATATCCTGTTAATTCAGCGATTAATTCTTCAATTTTTTTTATAAGCTCTTCTTTTAATAAATGTTCAGTATTGATTACAAAGATTTTCGTTTTGTTATTTCTTGAAATCAAAAACTCATCGTAGTATTCAAGGATTTTGAGTAAATATTCTCTTTTATGTTCATTCCATTCTTTTCTTACCGATTCTAAAGAGCCTCGTTGTTGAATGCGTTTTAAAATAGTTTCTGGTTCAGCAGTAAGGTAAATAACGTAATCTTCTCTCCAATCAACAGAAGTATAAGTGTTTAAAATGAGATCATAATCTTTACTCTTGAGATTTAATCCTTTGGAGTATATCAAAACACAAATTGGAGTTCTATCAAGAATTATTATCCTTCCATTATATGTGCTATCAAAATTAATTATATTCTTATTCCGACGTATTAATTGCTGAAGGAAATGAATTTCACTCCTAAACCCAATATTTTTGTCAGTAGATCCAAATGGAAAGGGTGGATTTTTAATATAACGCTCTGGGAAGAATTTAAACTTATTATTATCATAATACTTTTTCTTTAACATGTTAAACACGGTAGTTTTACCCACGCCATGAGCGCCCGCTATCGAGATGACGATATTTGCCTTTTTTCCTTTATTTCGATAGGTTTTTTTACCCAAATTTCAAACTCCAATCAAGTATTATGATTTTAAATTTCTATAATTAATAATACCACTAGAGATATGTAATTTTCTCATTATTAAAGTTGTATATTAAAGCATAAAGAGAATCATGGAAATAAAGTGATATTAAAATAGATTATCAGAATAATTATGATATCATATATAATACTCGCTATTATTGTATTAAAAAGATTTCCATTGATTTCGTAAATAATTCCTAACACGGTAAATACCAAGAAGTTGATTAGAAAGAAATATATTCCCCCTGGAAATGTAAAGAAGAGTAGGAGTCCAGAATAGATTAATGAGATTGATAAAATAATTGTAATTCGTCCTGTTAATTTGTTATCAAAATATTGTTTTAAAGCATTATGCAGTACCCCCCGATAGACAATCTCAGTCGATATAGTTCCTAAACATAATAATATTATTAAGGGAATAATCCAAATCAAACCCGCATCCCTAATGATCTGATTCTCTTCAATTATATAAGTTTTAACATCATAAACGTTAATTCCAATGTTATACATAAAATCAATGAGAAAATTGGAAGAAAAATCGATTAAAATTAAGCAACTAGCTCCTACAATGCTGATTAAAATGGTGATGTAGATCTTGTTTTTTATTAAGAATAATCCCAATTTTTTGAAATCGTGTTTTTTAGAGTAGATATACCATATAGGATAGACACCAAAAATAATAATTGGTATTTGTTGCAGTAATAAGGTTGTCATACTTGGTTTATTTGGGTCCAAAGAGCTTGATTGACTCACGATTAAAATAATAATTAAAAATCGTAGAAAAATATAAATCATTAAGGAATTACTAAAAACATTAATACCTTCACGGACTGACCACGTGTCCTTCTTCACGGAGTACTTGTTCTCTGATACGAATTTTTTATTTGTAAATATAACTCCTGCTTTTTTTTGATATTTTTCTTCAGATGCTATTTTTGGTTGCTTGATAACTTTCTCTAATTTAGTATTACAAATGGGGCATTGTTCCAAAATTGGAGAGTTAATAATTGAACCACATTTAGAACATATTCGTGAATTTGATTGAGGTTTTATAGATTGAGGTTTAGTTAACTTAGCTGCTAATTTTCCACAATTTGGGCAATAAGTTTCGGAATTAGCAATTTTAGCACCACAATGAACACAATACTTAATTTTCTTTACAGTTTCTTTATCATCAGACATGATACATCATTGATAATAGCTATTCTACATTAAAAAAGGATTATTATTGTTTCTTAGTGCAATATGGAATCAATTATTTTATAGTTTATCATTATTAATATCATTTTATTAGGGTATTGAACCATTAAAATAGCGGATCAGACAATTTTATTGAAATAGTTAGAACAACCTCATTTTTATCAAGATGAAAAGGCTAAGTTCCGTTGGGCAAGTTTTGATATTTCCATCATTATTAGCCCATGATAATAAGATATCGAATCATAATATACTTCTCCATCATCTCTATTGGCATAAATCAGTGCTAAGTGTGCATTAAGGGCAGCTTTCATTAGTAATACAATTCCATTGTAGATAATATTTGGACTCCATATTCCTCGTTCTGGATTTGCCCACCAAGTAGTATCTGAACATATACTTCGATCATAAAACCATTTTGCGGTATTATAATAATTTTGAATGTTCCATTCTTTAGTTAAATCTAATGTATCTGCCAAATCCATTAATTTATTTAAGCTTTTGACAATTTTCCAATAATAATTGTGAATTTTATTATGAGTGTCATTCCAGAGAGGATAAGGATTATTATTTTTCAAATCCTCACAAGATGTACTCCAACTTGAATCCTTGGGTATAATTGTTTGTTTAGCTATAGGAAAATATTTATCGAGTTCTGAAATAAATTCAACTTTTATTTCATCCCGTTCTTCAATAAGATCAAATGTTTTACTTAAAAAAATCCTTTCATATTTTTTAATGTGATGCCCAAATGTTTCAGCATCCATAGCTGTGATTATGTATTTATCTTTTTTCCCTTTATTATTCCCATTGTTGAAGAGATTCATCATTTCCTGGATAAATTCTTTTGCTTTAATGTTATTAAATGAGATTTTATTACTTAATATATCATCTCTAAAGAATAATTGTAACCCATTTGGTGAACAAAATATCTCTTCAGAGGGCCAATCAATTGGACATGATATACCACTTATAATCACCCATTTGTATCCTAACTCTTGTATGTATTTAGCAGTTTTAGAACTAATAGAAAGTTCAGGTGGAAAAAATCCGTTTCTCTCCCAATTTGGAAATATTCTTTTAAGATCTTCTTCATTTAGTCTAATCTGGTTAAGGATTTCTTTTTGAGGTAGTAAAGGGATTATTGGATGAAATTTAGCTGTGCCCAAAATTTCAATTTTATTATCTGATTCAAGGTTTTTAAATAAATCAAGCGTGTCACCTAAACCAAACTCATACAATAAATCAATAAGAATTGTGTTAATATTAACGCAGATTTTAACGGGGTGTTCTTCAAGCATATTTAGTAATGGTTTATAGCATTCTTTGTCGATTTTTTTTAACACTTCAAAATCTTGAAAACTGGGTTGGTAAAAATGCAATATTGGTGCCCAAAATATCATTTCAATTTCATTCCTTTATGGTTTTAGTAATAATTTTTCAATTAGTATAAATGTTGCATTATTTATAACTATCAATAGCCTCTTGACGTTTAAGACAAGAATTACATTTACCACATGGTTCTTGAAAATCTCCATAACAACTCCATGTGATGCTAATAGGAACGTGTAATTTATGAGCAAGGTTAATAATTTCACGTTTTGTCTTTTTGGAAAACGGAAAGAAAAAACTAATTTTATGAAAATCTTTATCATGTTTTGAATTTGCAATTACTTCTTCAAGATTTTTGAAAAAAGAAGGTCTTGAATCAGGAAATTTTTGAAAATCCTCTTGAATATGTCCTCCAATGATAGTAGTTGCTCCGTACATCTCAGCAAAATAAGCCGCAGTGGAATAAAACATTAAATTTTTAAGCGGTATATACCCCTCGGGAGCATTTGTGGCAGAAGGGATGGGGTATCCTTCAAGGCGTAAATCAGTTGCCCCCATAACATAAGGAATGGATAATTCGATCAATTTGATTTTCATCATTTCAGCCAATTTCTTAGCGGCTTCTTTTTCTTTCTCAGGACGCCATTTATAATTCAAAGATAGGGCTATAATTTCATACCCTTCATTTATCGCCCAATAAAGTGAAGTAGCAGAGTCTATCCCACCTGAAAGCATCAATATCGCTCGCTTTTCAGAATTTTTAATTTCTGGCGCCAATTTTGCTTTCACCGCAGCCTCGATTGCCTTATTTAATGGATGTAATGTAAAATTCAATGCTTTAGATGTCACAATTCCATCTGTTGTAATATTACATCTCATAACATCAACCATTTCTGGACATAGTCCTAACTTTTGAGGAGCATTTTCATAAGAAATGAATTTAATATCAGGTTTGGGAATATTCAAGCCAATTGCCTTGATTTGTTCCAAAATTCTTTCAATCAATTGATTCATATTTGTAGTTTCCATTCCCACTAATTCATAGATCCTATTATTCTCTCCTATTCCTTCTGAAGCATTTAAGAAGGCAGCAACAGCATCTTCGATAAATATGGGTTGCGATGGAACTTTTCCATCACCTACCACAAAAATGGTTCCATCATAGATTTGTTCAATTAGATCTGGAATTAATTCATCACCGGGTCCTAATATATAAGATGGCCGAAATATGACATAAGGAGTACTACCCTGGATTAATAGATCCTCTGCTTTCTTTTTTGAGAAGAAATAATTGTTTGTTGCCCAATCCTCTAAATCAATTTTACTTATTCCAAGTCCAGAGGGATAAATTATTCTCGATATCCCCCCCTTTTCTGCGGCGATTAAAAGATTCTTTAACCCATCTACATTGACCTTTTGAAACTGTTCCTTTGTCCCACATACGGTATTGGCAAAATGGATTATTGCTTGACACCCATTAAAAGCATTCTTTAATTGTTCAACGTTAAAATTTTCAATTACAAAAGGAGTGGCTCCTAATACTTTAATTTCTCCAATGAGTTCATCTCTACGGATTATTGCGTTCACTAACCATCCCCTTTTAATCGCTGCTTTTATAGTATTAGTTCCAAGATAACCATTCGCTCCGGTAATTGCTATCTTTTGAATGTTAGCCATTATATTCTTAGTTATTTTTTTTTAATTTTTAAGATTATCTGATATAAGTTAAAAGATACTTCTAATTTTGAAGAGATTAATTATTTTATGTTTAGTAAGGGAAAAATATAAAAATCTTCTAAATGAATTTTTTACAGACTTGATAAGATTTGATTCTTATGAGTTTTAAAGTAATAGTAAATAATAATAGAGTTAAATTTAGTGCAAGCCACTTTTTAAAGGAACCCTTTAAGTGTTCTCGGCTCCATGGTCATAATTATTATGTTTCAGTAGAAATTGAATCTCAATTAGATGATAATTATTTTGTAGTGGATTTTATTGAATTAAAAAAATCTTTAGAAAAAGTCGTAAAACCTTTAGATCATTCTTTTCTATTACCATCTTTATCCAAGGAACTTGTTATAATTAATCATGAAGATTCTGTTGAAATAACAACTAAAAACGATAAAAAATATGTTTTTCCTAAATCTGATGTAGTGTTTTTACCTATACCAGCAACAACAAGTGAATTATTAGCAAAGTACATACATGAAAAGCTAAAGTCTATTTATACTAATAAAATAATTACAGTAAAATTAGAGGAAAGTAAAAGCAACATCGCAGTATATCAAGAATGAATCCTAATTACTTCTCAATTATGGTTTCTTTGACTGCAGTACCAAAATGAGTAGCACCAGGACCCACATATATTAATACTTCATCATTGATTTTAATATCAACTACTGGAAGAATTTTACCGTTTGCATCAACAAGTCTCACCGTTTCTGCATTTTGACAAATATAATTAATATAAATGACGTTATCCTCTATTAAAGCTTCTAGTTCAAATCTAAGCATGGGTCGAGTTTCAATTTTTACACGACTCACAGTAGCTATCCTAGTATTTCCTTCAATATCTATAATATAGACCTGATCTCCTCCTCTCAGCTCACTTAAATACTTGGTACGATATAATTCTTGTTTTTCGGAGGGAACTAATATATAAGCTGAAACATCCCCCGCGTTAACCCGAAATGGTCTTGAAGATACAAAATTAGTATCAAATACTTCAGCATGTACTAATACAAATCCTTTAGCTGTACTCCCTATGAGCATGCCCTCACCTACTTCAAGAAGTGATGTTGTATCCACGCATACTCGCTCACTTTCAGGTATGCTTTGAATGCCTATAACCTTCGCTTTCGTTAAGTTTATCTTCTGATATGATTTAGTAAATTTTTTCAATTCCTCTAATTCATCTAAGTATTTGGGGGCGTATAAAATTCCATCAACCCCTATTTCCAAAACATTAAGCATTAATTCAGCTTCTTTAATTGAATAAACTTCTGCTATTAATTTTGTATTGTTAGAGTGCATTGCAGCAATAAGGTTTTCATAAGGTATTATCTTCCAATTTTTTGCTCTAACGATTATAAAATCAAGTAAATTGGTTTCGGATAGCTTTATAATTATATTCTCATCTTCTTTTGTCGCCAACTCTCTATAAATCCCAATCTTTACCAAATTTGATTCTCTTTTAGATATAAATCTTTTTAATTCATCTAAACTTGAACAAATCAGATTTTTTACTGGTAATGAAAGATCTTTGGAATATGTATTTAATCTCTCAAATTGCAATATTTCTTGAAACATTTCTTTTGAAATCAGAATATCCAAGAAATTATGATTTAAAGCTTCTTGAATTAATTCTTTATATTTCGGGGGTTTCTGTTCAAAATTAAGAATGATAGTCTTCATATCTCATTCCACTATAAAAATAAAATTTGGACTATGAAAGATTAAAGATTTGAAATTATTTTATATAAACTAAATTCTATTAAAATATTTAAGTCAAAAATATCTTAATTATTATTAAAGAGAAATAATTAATATAAACTTCCAATATAGAGATGAAACCTAGTGGGAATTAAGAAGAAACTTTTTCCAAGAAAAGCTCAAGAGAAGGAAGAACTAGTAGCAAAGGCTAAGGGACATATACGAAAGATGGCTTTAGTGAATAAAACCTACAGTAAAAGATCAGAAATCGCAAGAAAAAATGCTAAAATTGCTTTGAAGCGCGGTGAAAGAGAAAGAGCCAAAAATTATTTAATCCAATTTAAGCAATATCAACAGAAAGTTGACCGGGCTAACAACATCCGTGCTAAGATTGAACGTCAAATCGAAGCAATTGAGGAGGGACAAATGATCTCAATGACTGGTGATTTAATGGGAGGAATTCGTGATGAGCTTGAAGTTATTGCAACCAAGGCATCTCCCACCAAAATTGCTGAAATTGCTGAAGATTCTGAAGCTTATGTCTCTGAAATAGAAGAGTCCGCTGAGATTTTAGCAGGAGATCCTGAAATTGACTTGGCCATTGATGTTACAGATGAATTAAATCAACTTGAAACCGAGATGCTACTCGATCAAGGTGGTCAGATACCCGAAGTACCTTCAGATGATTTACAATACATATCAGAGTTTGATAGCGAAGAAGAAGAGCCTGAAATACGGACTAAAGCAAAATTAGAGGATGAGATTGATAAATTACGTAAGGAGCTTGAAGGCAGTTAAAAGCATAACAATAGAAAGAGAAATTCAATCAATTTTATGAAATTATAACTTCTTATTTTATGAATAGTATCTCCTACCATCAAATTCTCGAGATTTTTCTTTAATATCTTCAATTTCTTCCAATTCTTGAGTTAAATCCTCATAATTCTTATCAATTGTGTATATCTGTTTCTGAAGGTTTTTAAAGGTCCTAAAGTAGTCAACTTCAGAGATTATGCCTTGATCAAATTTTGTATTTAGTGCCTTCAAGGTTTCGTCCAAACTATATTTTTCCTTTTCGAGATCTCTTAACTTTCTAAGTTTATCTTTTTCTTTTTTTGAATACTTTCTATTGGTATTTATGTCATTTAAAGCGAAATCATCTTGTTTAAAATATTCTGATAAATGAATTTTAGAGTAATCGTCGTATAATCCTATTTTTCCTTCATTTATATTTGTATATAAACCATGATCTCTTTGGTGGATATCAAATGCTCCATTTATCTCTGGATTTTGTGAAAGTCCATTTTTTTGAACTTGTTCGAGTTGACGCATGAGAATTTTTTTTTTATTTGGATCGATTCTTTGATTATAATATTTGGTAATGAATTGATTCCTTTCATAGTTTTGAATCCTGTTTGGATCATATAGATTTTGTGGAATAAAGCGACTATCGTAAGTAGGTTGTTTATATTGAGTGTAAGGTCTTGGGTTTCCATAAACATATAAATTTTCAGGATTTTGGTTAGGATACATGCCATTATTAGCTTGTTGGGGTGTCAAATTTTGATAATCCCTTAAAAGGACGGGCTGCGAGCCTTGATAGTTTTGAGGTTGCATATTTGGAATATAATTTATTGGATTATTATCATAAATTCGATATTGTTGTTGAAGGTTTGCAAGATCGGGAGGAATATAATTTGGTTGTCCTGCCATATTTATTGAGATCGCCTTATCTGAATTTTGATTCATGCTATTGTATTGACATTTTAAACTAAAAAATGAATTAATAGTTTCTTCAATAAATGCGGTGATATCATTTAATTCAATATAGATATTGTTAAGCCTTTCTGCGGTTTCTTGATCATATTTAATAGTGTCATCAAAATTTCTTGCTAAAATAATATAATCCAAAACGCGAGTAATGTTATTTGGAGGTAGAGTAAATTCATATCTCCCATAGGGAAATTCAATATATAATTTCTTGAACATTTTACCTTGGGATTTGATTTTAATTAAATCTTTTACAGGAGCTTTAAAAATGATTTCTTTCTTCTTTTTTAATTTTCCATATTCTTGTACAAAAGACAAGTCAAGATTTGTTATAAAAAGGATTCCTCTACTTTTTTTTAATTTATCTTGAGTATTTAAACCATTAGCCAATTTGGCATAAATGGCATAAATTGGTTTTTCATTTTCAGCTAAATTTAAGAACTTTTTATAAGTTTCAAAATAAAAGATAATTTTTTCAATAAATTTCAAATAATCTTGGATGCTTTCCAAACTTGTAGAAATGGTTTTTATATTATTATTAATGTATTCTTGAATTGAATCATTACTCCTAGTTAGATTTTCAAGAATCCCCTCTATTATAATAACATTGGCATTTGGTTGGGAATAAATATCAAAAAAATATTCCTTGTTCAACGATAAATGGTTAAAAAGAATGCTAATTTTCTCATATAAATTATCTTTTGCATAACCTAATAATTTGAATAAAGCTAAAAGGTCAGCTTCTAAATGAGGAAAGTGATAGCATTTAATTGGAGGTGCTCGTGCGTCTTTTGTTTTTTGGCGTAGCTGATATAAATTATTAATAAGGTCATTTAAAGGTTCAATGAAATATCTCACATTTTTAATTAAATCCAAGAAACTTTTTTCTAATTCCTCTTTTTTCTCATAAATATTGATAATTGATGTGGAGTGACATTTAGGACATGCTTTTAATAGTTGACTCCCTTGATTTAACTTTTCACTCTCACAATCTTTGCAAATTCCAGATTTACCTGAAGCATTTATTTCTATATTTTTAGAATTACAATCTTGACATACAAAATAATCAATTTTTTCTTCATGTAAGCAATCAGAACAACAACTGACTCCACAATCCTCACAGTAATAAGCCAGCTTAATATGTCTATGGCAGAATCGACAAATTTGCATATTGTGTTCCGACATTTTTACATCTAAATCCCAAGTTGATTATGAAAAAACAAAATTATTACATAGTTCCAATAATTTTGAAGAGTTTTTTTAATTTCAATAGGTATGTTATTTAAGTAATATCTCTAAAATACCAAAATTGGACTAATTTAAATTATAAAGAAAATGAGAAGAAGATTTTTTTCACGATTAAAATGTAAAAAACGAAACTATTTAATGATCGTAATTTTGGTACCCAAAGCTTGTCCGGGTAATCCTGCTTTTTTGAAATGTGCTCTAACCGCTCCACTATTACCATGAGCTCTAGTAATTACTCCCTTCATATCTTTTCCCGTTGGGCTTATCCATAAAACAGTTCTTCCTATTAATTTATTTGCCTCTTTCTTAGTTTTAATAGCCGGGAATACTAATATGCAATGTCTAGGGTGAACTGTATGTCTTCCTCGTTTATAATTTGAAATCGCACCTTCCATTCCCAGTAAATCTAATTTATTCAATGTCATAACATACCACTCTAAATAGTTGTATCTTTTTCTTTAATTTGAAAAAATATTTAAAAAGATAAAAAATTTTCGATAAATAATTCTATATCCTCTTTATTATAAAAAGTAAAATTTTTGTAGATTTTAAATTTATAATATATCTATGAAAGTTGCGTTTGGAAAGAAAGCTACGACTCCATTAAATTTCCTTGGCATGCCATTAGCTGGTTATACACGGGAAAAACCGTGTGAAGGAAAATTAGATGATATTTATGTTTATGGCATCTTAATTGAAGAAAATCAAGATTACCTTTTAATGCTTTCATTTGACACCCTTAAGTTACCTTTAGCTATCGTAGAATATATGAAAAACAAAATTACTTCAATTTTCCCTTTCATTAAAACCGAAAAAATCCTAATACATGCCACTCATACTCATGCATCCTTTGATTTAACGGGAGAATTTCATTGGCCAGGAGGAACTTTAAATATATTAAGAGGGATAATGTTTGGAGCTAATAGAAATGATTTATATATTGTTTGGCTTGTTAATAGAGTTATTCAATTGATTCAGAAATTATCCAATCGATTAGAACCATGTCGGATTGCATGGAAGAAAAAACAATTAAATCCTGATATAGTTATCAATCGAAGACATCCGACTAGACAATCAAAACCTGAACTAGGAGTCATTGTTTTCAAACATTTAAATAAAGATGATATGATTGGCATTGTTACAAATTACTCTTGCCATCCGACCACGCTTTCATTTAAGAATTTTAAGTTATCTGCAGATTTTCCAGGGAGGTTTATTGAACGAATCGAACAATTAACTGATAAAAAAATTAATGCAATATACTTCAATGGACCATCTGGAGATTTGAATCCAATTACTACAAGTGGAATTGATTATAGCGCTTTAGAAGAAGAAAAGTCGTTAATATACGATCAGTTAGGTACATATAAAGATACAATAAAAATTGGTAATATCATTGCCGAAGAAGCATTAAAATTAGCAAGGTCTATTGATAATACAGATTATTATGATTCTATAAAAATCGTGGCAGAATCAAACGAATTTTGGGTACCAATGAAAGATGCAAAATACTTCAATAAAATATGGTTTTCAAATAAGCTATATTATTGTATTAAAAAAGTATTTCTCCTTAAGATTGCACGGTTAGCTCTTTTAAACGCGAATTTTCCCTATTTTAGCTTGAATAAAAAAGGGAGAAAAGTTAAATGCAAGACAATTGTTCAACGTTTTCAAATTTCAGGTAAAACCAGAAATGTTTCAAATACGTTAGATCTAATAACTGTACCAGGAGAATTATTTGAAGATTTAGGAAATGAGATCCTAGAAAAATCCTTGTTTGGAAGAAAGAATACGTTCATTTTTCAAAACTCACAAGATTGGATTGCTTATTTATTTAGCATAAAAGAGTATATAAATTTTGGAGGATATGAACCCTTTCCAACCTTCAGTCCATTTTCTGGGGAAATTGTCTTAAATGAGGTTTTAAACTTTTTTCAAGAATAAATCAATTCTTCTGCCATTTCCCAAGCATATCTGTTAGATTGTACAATTGCAGAATTTATATTCTGACTTTTGAGGAGAGATTTTTTAACTTGATCAATAACCATTTTCTCATTAAACTTTAGTTTAGATAAATATTGATTTGTGATATTGTTATTATCAAGAGTTCTAATGAAGCGAGAATGTCGGATCCAAAACCAATCGGTATTTTGATCTATATAAGGTCCTGATTTTAATACTATCTGATTCTCAAGAGGGAAATTGTATGGTTTATATAAGCTTAA
>Ga0315535_1000636_pt1 | contig 24671 bp, 26 predicted proteins | sample SalMarSW160220MG_2_FD_203092 | JGI IMG/M metagenome (GOLD analysis project Ga0315535, IMG submission 203092) | Salt marsh sediment microbial communities from the Plum Island Ecosystem LTER, Massachusetts, United States - Salt Marsh Sediment SW1602-20 ... | reverse complement strand
TCCGCACGCTACGTTCTGAGGGCGCCGGAGGCGGGTAACCGCCTCTGGCCACCCAGTGACTGAGGGCGTGAGCCCTCCTCCTACCCGATGCTGTTACACCTCTATTGTGGTCCACTACATTCGGAACTCCTCAAAAAGTCTTAGACACGTGAATCCTCCCGGAGACGGGAAACTATTTTCATCAAATTGATTCTTTTCCCCCACATGGTCATAGAACGGAAAACTCTTGACAAAGCGTGTTTCATATTGTATTTATAATTTAATTCACAATTAAATTCAAAACTGAATACACTTTTTCTTCTGATAGATAATCCATTCCATAAGCGACATTTCAAGAGGGAGAATTATGCTTCCAAAGAAGGCTGCATCCAGCGCTGATAGGCAGACGGGGCATAACAATTTGACCCGCGAGGCATATCAGGACGTCAGGCGCATGATTTTCATGGATGAACTCCGGCCAGGCCAGAAGGTGGACTATAGAGGCATGGCTGAACGCTTGGGTATGAGTCTCACTCCTGTAGTGCAGGCGCTCAAACAGATGGATTTGATGGAACTTGTACAGCATGTGCCCAATCGCGGTTTTTTTGTCAAACACGTATCTCCAGAGGAGATCGACGAGGCCTTCAGGCTACGCGAGCTACTGGAGGTATCCTTGATACCCCATATCATCGCACATCTTGATGGTGATGGTGAACAACGAATAAGAACTGCCTTAGACGGATACCTAAAGGCTAGCCAAAACAACTTCCTCAAGCTGCGCCTAGCAAAAGATATGAACTTTCACATGACCCTGGCAACCATTTCAGGCCAGACCATTTCCATCTGGATACTCCGTTATCTGCTTGATTTTCTCTATTTGCGTTTCGGGCAGGAATTGATCTTTTCCCGCCCCCTGGAAACCGCTGCTATCGGGCACCAGAAGATTTCCGATTATGTGATCGCAAGGGAAATACAGCTGGCAAGCGAGGCCATGGGCGATCACATCCGCAGCATCAAGAATAATGCCATGGAGGGACTACAGAGCCGGTTAAAGGAGTCGGAGCAAATTGATATTTAAACTCTTTTTGGCGTTATTTTTACTTGTATCGTATATCCCTTTCCTGATCTGAACGGGTTCAGCTAACGACTGGGAGGCCTGAACATGACAGGGGCTGAAGCGATCGTGCAGATTTTACTTGCGTACGATGTGGAGGTAATTTTTGGAGTACCTGGAGATACGAGTCTGCCCCTTTACGATGCCCTTTATCATGAGTCTGCACGTATTCGACATATTTTGGCGAGAGATGAACGATCGGCCATGTTCATGGCCGATGCCTATGCGCGTTTATCTCATAAACCTGGCCTATGTGAGTGCCCCAGCGGCGCTGGTGCACTGTATTCACTGCCGGGCGTAGCCGAAGCTAATGCCTCCTCCATACCTGTTATCCTTCTTACGTCCGGCATACCCCTCGCAGGCGAAGGCAAAGGTACGATCGCTGAACTGGATCACCACAAACTCTTTGAGCCTGTGACCAAATGGTCAAGCTTTCTTAAACAAACAGAGAAAATTCCTGAAACACTCAGAAGGGCTTTTCGTATTGCCACCACCGGCAAAGCTGGATCCGTTCATTTAGCGTTTCCTTCAGAAGTCATGAAAGGACGGCTTAAAGACGGCAAAGAGGCCATCTACTGCGAAAAGGAGTGTCGTTATTATCCGGCCTACCGTACTCGATCTGACCCTGACAGCGTCAAGCGCCTGGGAGAAATCCTGTCAGAGGCTAGGAGGCCGGTAATGGTTATCGGCGGCGGGGCGGTCCATTCAGGGGCCGGCGACCAGATCATGAAAGTTGCAGAACGCCTGTCTATCCCCGTAGTCACCACCATATCCGGCCAGGGGATCATTCCAGACAACCATCCCCTTGCCCTTGGTGTAATCGGCGATAACGGCTACCATCCTCATGCGCATAAGGCCATTGATGAAGGAGACGTCCTGCTCTATGTGGGCTGCAAAATGGGGTCGGTCTCCACCATAAAGTGGACAAAACCTGCTGCCGGCTCGGGTTTGAAGATATTACAGATCGACATTGATCCCACCATGCTAGGCAACAACTACCATAATTTTCTGAGCATTGCCGGTGATGCAAGACTGGTTCTGGAGGATCTTCATACCCTGCTTTTCGACACTGTTGCCCGCCGTCAGGCATCGGAGTGGGTTCTGGAACTTAACCGGGAACGTGATACATTTTGGGTACAGTCCTTGGATCGGTTTGAATCCGGGGTGGTTCCTATCAACCCCCAGCGGGTGATTCATGCCGTCAACCGGCGGCTGCCGGATTCAGCCGTGGTTATTGCTGATGCTGGGACTCCAACCCCCTATATCGCACGCTATTTAAGGTTGCGCGGCCATGGTTCAAGATTCATCATTCCACGGGCGTATGGTGGTCTGGGATATGCAATCCCGGCGGCTGCGGGGGCGTGGTCGGCCAGATCAGGCGCAAAGATAGTCGGGATGTTTGGAGATGGATCTCTGGGCATGTCAGCTGGCGAACTTGAAACTCTCGCCCGGCTGAACGTCCCGGCAGTGCTGATACACTTCAATAACGGTACTTTTGGTTGGATTAAGGCTCTTCAAGCTATTCACTCAGGAGGGCGCTTTATGTCGGTCGATTTCAGTCGTGGCGATATGTCCGCGGTGGCAAGGGCCTTCGGGATAAAAAGCTATCACATCAATACTCCTGATGAACTTGAGAACGCCTTGGACGTCGCGTTCAGTCATGATGGGCCTATATTTCTGGATGTGGTGTCGGAGTCCGAAGTGGCTGAGCTTCCGCCTGTATATTCCTGGTGCCAGGCGGACGGGACGATGTCTCCGCCGGACAGGAAACGGGCACAATGGAAAGAGCCTTCAATCGGCTCGTAGAAGTCGTGCGGTTCCCTGTTTTACTCAGCAGGGTATATTCATGAATCTTATTAGAAGGAGGCAAATATGAAAACGGCGGCAACGATTGGAAAAATCTTGATAACAGTGACGGTGCTTTTGCTCTTCATTTCCTTCTCAGTTTCAGCGGAAGGGAAAAACGAACTGAAGATTGCCACATGGGCAGGTGTGAACACCTTTGATCCGGGATGGATGACCAGCGGGGAAAGGGAGCTGACCATCATGACCTGCCTGTACGATGGATTGGTAAAATACAAAGAGGGAAGTTGGAAGGTCGTGCCGGACTTGGCCACATCCTGGGATGTCTCCCCCGATGGCAAGTCGGTTACGTTCCACCTGCGCAAAGGGGTCAAGTTCCAAAAGGGCTATGGTGAGATGACTGCCGAAGATGTCAAGTTTTCTTTCGATCGTATCATTGATCCCGCAGGTAAATCTCCTGACAAGGGCAGTTGGGCTCAGTTGGACCACGTGGAAGTCATAAACAAATATACCGTCAAACTGGTCCTTAAGGGCCGAATGGCCCAGCTTTTCACTTCAACCCTTCCTTTGAATGCAGGCATGATTGTCTGCAAAAAAGCAGTTGAGGAGATGGGCCGAGAGAAGTTTGGTTTTAATCCCATCGGTACCGGCCCTTATCAGTTGGCCTCATGGGAACCGAAAGCGCATACTAGACTGATCGCGTTCAAGGACTATTGGGGAGAAAAGCCCAAGATCAAGAAAATCACCTTTCTCCCCATTATTGAGGACAGTACTTGTGAAACAGCGCTCAAGACAGGAGAGATCGACATTGGGCGTTCAGCGCCGGTTGATTTCAAAAGCTTTAAAAAGAATGCCAAGTTTGAAGTATACTCCCGGCCGGCTTTGAAAACATACTGGCTCGGCATGACCCTTAGCCACCCACCTTTTGACAATCTGAAGCTTCGCCAAGCCTTTCGATATGCGGTTAATGTGAACAGTATTGTTGATGCGGCTTTTTTTGGTACGGCCAAACGTGCCAACACGATATTGCCGCCCGGACTTCCGGGATACTGGGCCGATGCACCGGTATACAACCAGAATATTGAAAAGGCTAAAAGCCTGATGAAAGAAGCCGGCAAACCGCACGGGTTCAAAGTCAAGTTATATGTCCCGGCTAGTGATGCTGAAAAGATTATGGCTGCGGTAATCAAGGCCGATGCGGCCAAAGCAGGCATTGACGTCGAGATTGCGGTCAGGGAAATCGGTGCCTTTAACGAGGCGGCCAACAAGGGCGAGACAGACGCCTATATCCAGTTCTACACTGCCACCGTGGACCCGAATTATATCATGCAATGGTTTGCCGAAAAATCCTGGAACCCCAGCCAGTGGCGTGATGCCAGGTACACCGAGTTGATAAAAGAAGGTGTCAGTGAGATAGATCTGAAAAAGCGGGCGAAGATATATCTCGAAGCGCAAAAAGAAATCGATAAGGCTTGCTGGGCCATCTGGTTGACCCACGGGACAAAGTTCTGGATTGTCCAAAAGAAGATAAACATTGGCGAAATTTATCCCAACGGGCGCCTAGCACCGTGGACGATGAGTTTCAAGTAACCCCTCTTCGCGCTTTTCCGGTTGGCTCTGTCCACTAGCAGGGAAAGAGGCGACGAAACTAATGTTGAAATACATCATCAAAAGAACTTTATGGATGATTCCAACTTTACTCGGTGTATTGATCATTCTGTTCAGCCTGACCTACCTGATGCCCGGGGATCCCGCTACTGTCATGCTCGGACCCCGGGCAACACCCAAGTTGGTAGCGGCACTCAACCACCGACTTCATCTGGATCGATCCATGCCGGTAAGATTGGGCTATTATCTGCTTGGCGTAGCCAAAGGTGACCTGGGCACTTCAGTCTGGTCTGGTTATAAGGTACGTTCGCTCATTGCCGAGGCTTTACCTCATACCCTCTTGCTGGCCGTAACTAGCCTGGGCATTGCCGCTTTTATCGGAATCATTTTGGGGGCATTTGCCGCCATTCGGCGGGATAGTCCTGTCGGAGGCGTCGTGACCATCGTTTCCCTGCTGGGTGTAGCGATGCCTGATTTTGTGGCTGCAGTGCTTCTGATGCTCGTGTTTTGCGTCCAAATTCCAATATTGCCGGCACTGGGAGCCGGGGCCGGAGGCAACGTGACCGACATCGTCGTTCATCTGATTCTGCCTGCTACAGCCCTGGGTATTGGCTGGGTCGGATACTTGTCCCGGCTTATGTGTGATTCAATGGTGGATGCCCTGGATTCCGACTACATTCGCGCTGCACGGGCTTTTGCTGTCCCCAAACGCAGCATTGTCTACCGATACGCTTTGAAAAACGCCGTGATTCCCTCGATCAGTGTCATTGGCCTGGGGGTGGGGAAACTCCTGGGCGGGGCCGTGTTTGTGGAGGTTATTTTCAGCCGGCCTGGCCTGGGTACACTAATCGTCGATGCTGTTTATGCCAGGGATTTTCCCGTGCTCCAGGGAGGCATCCTGGTAGCAACTGTTTTATTCGTCATGGCTAATCTTATCGCTGACATATCCTATGCCTTCGTGGATCCACGGATCCAGTACGATTAATAGAGGAAGCGTTTTGTGGAAACACAAATCGGAAACCAATTCGAAACAGGGATAAGCCCTGCGCCGATAAGCCTGAAGCGTAAATGGCCTGAGAAGTTGCGTGTGATTTTCCGCGCCGTTGTTAAGGTCAAAGGTGCTTTGTGGGGCGGCATCTTTGTCTCCATAATGATCCTGTGCGCCATCGGTGCCCAATGGATATCCCCGAATGACCCTAACGCCCAGGACATTGTTCACAGGTTCGCAGGCCCGAGCCTCAAACATCTTCTGGGAACGGATTACCTGGGGCGGGACATACTCTCGCGTATCGTTTACGGCTGTCGCATCGCCATAATCGTTGCCTTTGGTGCCGTGACCATTTCGTCCATTGTTGGTGTGTTCCTTGGAGTGACGGGAGGATATAACGAGGGGAAAAAGATCGATTATTTTATTATCTGGCTCTTTGATATCGTTCGCTCCTTTCCACAGATCATTTTGGCCCTGGCCATTGTGGCTGTGATGGGTCCATCGCTGTTCAACGTGGTTGTGGCTCTGGCCTTCACTGCCTTCCCTTTTTACGGACGTGTGGCCCGGGCACAGACCCTTTCCGTAAAAGAGGCCGATTATGTGAAGGCGGCTGAGGCCCTGGGATTAAAACGTCTTACTATTATATTGCGGCATATCACCCCCAATATCCTGGCGCCGGTCATCGTTTGTCTGGGTATGGACATGGCCACCATGATCATCTGGGAATCAGGCTTGTCGTTTCTTGGACTGGGGGTCAGACCGCCCACAGCCTCATGGGGTGTGATGCTCCGAAACGGTTACAAATACATCCAGACTTCGGTGTGGATGATAGTGTGGCCAGCCCTGGCTATTGCCGTGGCGATGATTGCCTTCTCCCTTTTCAGCGAGGGGTTGAGAATAGCCCTGGATCCAAAAGAGCGGGAAAGATAATGCCTGAGCCGTTACTTGAAGTCAGTAATCTGACCCTGGATTACGACCTTGGCAATCGGAAGATGCGCGCCCTGGATAAAGTCAGTTTCAGCCTGAACAGGGGAGAAGTGCTGGGGGTTGCAGGAGAAAGCGGATGTGGAAAATCTACCTTGGGGCTGGCCATTGTCAGATTGTTGCCCAGGGTCGCAGAAATCAGACGCGGTGAGATCATTTTTGACGGGCGTGATCTCCTGAAGCTCTCCGAAGAGGAAATGGAGCAGGAAATAAGAGGGCAGAAGATCACGATGATCTTTCAAAACCCGCAGAATGCTCTTAACCCGGTATTCAAAATAGAAACGCAGATGATCACCATTCTTCGTGTTCAGGATAGATATCAAAATTCCGGGAAAAGAAAAAGGCGGCGCGATTACAGACAGCAAGCCATTGAACGTCTGAGAAGCACGGGGATTGCGGATCCGTCTGAGCGCATTTCCAACTACCCTTTTGAATTCTCCGGCGGCATGAAACAACGGGTGATGATTGGGATGGCGCTGTCATCCGGCACCTCCTTGCTCCTTGCCGACGAGGCGACAACAGCCCTTGACGTCACCATAGGAGCCCAGATCAATAGGTTGATCACCAATCTTGCCGCTGAGCACGGTACCGCGATTTTGTACATCAGTCATGATCTTGGAATACTGTCGGAAATCGCTGACCGCATCATGATCATGTACGCAGGCCGAATATTCGAAATGGGCCCTACCGAGGCCATTCTAGGATCTCCCCGGCATCCCTATTCCGTCGCTTTGCTGGAATCGCTGCCTGGCCGGCAGATCAGGGGTAAACGGCTTCTGTCCATTCCCGGTTTTGTGCCCCCATTGGACCGGTTGCCCAGTGGATGTTCTTTTCATCCTCGGTGTCGTTTTGCAGAGCCGATGTGCAGTCAGCAGGTGCCGCCTTTTATCGAAGTCTCAAAAGGTCATTGGTCCTCTTGTTTATTAGATCAAATAAGGGGGAGGCAAAAATGGCAGTGGGCCTAATGCAAATCAAGAATTTGAAAACCTATTTTTTCCAGGGCAAAGGCCTTTTATCCAAATTTGTTGGACGAGGACTACGGATCGTCCATGCCGTGGATGGTGTCAGCCTTACCATTAAGAGAGGACGAACGTTTGGTCTTGTGGGAGAGAGTGGCTGCGGCAAATCCACACTGGGGCAGACCATCTTCCGTCTGGTGGAGCCAGTGGGAGGGGAGATTATTTTCAAGGGTCGTGATGTTCTGAAAATGGACCAAGATAAGTTGATGCAATTTTATCAAACGGCCCAGCTGATCTTTCAGGATCAGTTGGGCTGCATGAATCCACGTATGACCGTAGGTGAGATCATCGCTGAACCGATCAAGATGCACCAGCCTAAGCACCATCGTCATCAGGGTATTACCCAGCAAGTAGCCGATCTCCTTAAAGCGGTAAATCTTGATCCCGAGGCGTCCGTTAAGTTTCCACACCAACTTAGCGGAGGACAGGCACGGCGTATTGGTGTCGCCAGGGCTATTGCCCTGAATCCTGATTTTATCGTTGCCGATGAGCCAACTTCCGGCCTTGACATATCTACTGCCGCAACCATCCTGAACCTGATGCAGGACCTGCAAGAGCAAATGGGCCTCACCTACCTCTGGATATCACATAACCTGAACCAGGTTCGATATATGTCTGATGACATGGCAGTTATGTATCTGGGTAAAATCGTGGAAATGGGTCGAACAAGAGATGTATTCGATAGAATGGCGCATCCGTATACCAAGGCCCTTATTTCTGCAGTTCCCCGGGTGTCCACGGGACATCGGAAACAAAGAATCATCCTGGAAGGTGAAATACCCAGTCCTATCAATCCTCCTTCCGGCTGTTACTTTCGCACGCGGTGCCCTCAGGTCTTTAAAAGATGTGACCAAGAGGCGCCTCCTTTAATCGATCTGGGGGGAGGCCACTTCTGCGCCTGCCATCTGAATGATTTACATTGATAAATTACAGCAAGATTTGCGGAAGGAAATGAAAATGAATAGGCAATGGTCTTCCAGGGAAGAAGGGGCGTTAGTTCAACGGGGCAGGCCCTTTGTTAAGATGCATGGACTTCGCAACGATTTTGTGATCGTGGACGGGCGGGATACTCCATATACGCCCTCTGCGGCGGAAATTGTCCATATCTGCGACCGGCACGAGGGGGTGGGAGGCGACGAATTGGTGGTGGTTGAGTCACCGATGGCCCCAGAAGCTTATGCCTTTGTCCGGATTATGAACCCGGACGGACGTGAAGCAGAAGCCTGTGGCAATGCCAGCCGCTGCGTGGGCTGGCTCCTTATGGAAGAGTGCGGATGCGATGAAGTCCGCATCGAGACACTTGGCGGCGTACTCTCCTGTCATCGTGCCGGAGAAAAACAGGTGGCCGTGGAAATGGGCAGACTGCGGACCGGCTCGCTGGAGATCCCACTGTCTCGGGAGATGGATACGCTTCATCTGGGGATCGGGGCCGGACCGCTCCAAGATCCGGTAGGCATGAACATCGGCAACCCCCATGCGGTCTTTTTCGTGGATGACCTTTCGGCCATCGATTTGACTTTGTATGGCCCCAAATTGCAAAAGGATCCATTATTTCCGGAAGAAGCTAACATAGGTGTAGCCCAGTTGATTGATCCGAAGACCCTCAGGCTTTCAGTGTGGGAACGGCCAGGCGCCCTGACCACCGCCTGTGGTACTGGAGCCTGTGCGGCCGTAGGCGCGGCGCATAGACGCAGTCTGACCACGGAAAACTCTATGACCGTCATCATGCCTGCCGGGTCGGTGGAAATCGAGTTGAAAGAAGACAATATGGTAATAATGACCGGCCCGGTGGAAACCTGTTACGCGGGGTACCTTCCGGTGATCGGATGATTCGCTACAAATAGCAAGGAGAAATATTTTATGAATGCAACCGAGAGAATGGATGCGGCCATCAATTTGAAGCCGGTGGACCGGATCCCCAATGCCCCGTTTTATGAAGCCCCCATTTGTACCTATTTCGGATCCACTTTCAGGGCCGCCCTGTTTGAGGATCAGGCTATGGCCGATGCCCACCTGACTGCTTTGGACGAATTTACGTTCGACTGGGCCATGGTGGGGATGGGGCTCATCGGGGGAATAATCCCGGAGGCATTGGGCTGCGAGGTCAGCTTTCCCGAGGACGTCTTTCCAATTATAGAACATACCACGGTTCGATCGATGGAAGACGTAGGCCGCATCGCTGGGGTCAATGTGTACACAAAGCGTATGGAGCGATTCTTGAAGGGCGTGTCGATCCTGAAAAAAGAGCTGAAGGGGGAGGTACCCATTGCCTGTGAATACATATCTCCTTTTTCGATTGCCACCAGGCTAAGGGGCACCAATGAGATCATGGCTGACATGTACATGAATCCGGAACTTGTCCATGCACTTCAGGATGTCTTGGTGCCGCTGGACATCGAGATTGGTAAGGCACTGATTGATGTCGGCGTTGACTATATCTTTTACGGGGCCGATATGGAATGTCCGTTATTGATATCGCCAAAACACTACAAAGAGTTTGTCCAAGAGCCCACGAGCAGGGCCGTCAATGAGCTGGCCCGGCTGGGCGCGCGAGTTTTGCCCCATATGTGTGGTTCCATTGTGAAGACCGGCATTGTGGATATGCTGTTGGAGATGGATATTCACGGCATCATGCCGGGGAATCTCACGCAGGAGACAGTGCTTGATATTAGGGAATTGAAGGAAAAGGTAGGAAACCGTATCTGTATTTTTGACAACATCAATCCCAACGGCCCACTATTGACCGGGAAACCGGAAGAAGTGGCGGCAGAAACCCTCGCTCATCTTGAAAAGGCCAAGAGTATGTCCGGCTACATCTTTTCAACATCCGGAACAACGTCTCCCCGCACGCCCAAAGAGAATTTCGAGGCCATGAACCATGAGGTATTGAATTTCTGGTGGTCTTAAACAGATAGCGGAACCAGATTTGATGGAATCGTAAAAAGCCCAAAACCAAAAAACGGTATGCGAGATTCATATGTATGGGCTCATGAGAAGGCAACGGAGATGCTTGAACGTTACAAAAAGCCTAAACTTGGGAAGGCCCTGGAAAAGGATATGGACACTTATGCCAAGGCCCATTACCCCATACCGAGAAAGGGTGAGTGAAGAAAGCGAGCTAACGATCAACTTTTGGCAAAGAAGGCAAATGGAAGATTGAAAATGCTCAGAGTGAGAGCATCCCAACGGTTGACCAGTCTGCTGCCTTACCTGTTCGTGGACTTGGACCGAAAGAAGACCGAGGTTGCGGGCCGTAGTGTCGACCTGACTGATTTGGGGGTGGGCGACCCGGATATGCCGACGCCGGATTATATCATACAAGCCTTTAAAGAGGCAGTCATCGACCCGATGAACCACACATAACCGGCGTACACAAAGGAACTATCGAGTTTACCTGTGCGGCTGCAGCCTGGTTTGTCCGGCGGTTCACTGTGTCCTTGGATCCGGAGACCGAAATTTTACCCATGCTTGGATCAAAGGAGGGAATCGCCCACCTGCCGTTGACGTTTTTGAACCCGGGTGATGTGGGCTTGGCCCCCAGCACGGCCTACCCGGTCTATAGTATCGGTATTCGGTTAGCAGGGGGACGGACCTGGGTAATGGATCTTAAGAGTGAAAACAATTTCCTGCCCGAGCTGGAGGCCATTTCTGATGAAGTGGCCCACAAGGCAGGTTTACTGTTTCTCAACTATCCCAATAATCCTACGTCCGCCGTGGCGGACGGGGCTTTATTCCGTCAAGTGGTCGAATTTGCTCAGCGACACCACATCATCGTCTGCCATGATGCGGCCTATTCGGAGTCGGCCTTTCATGGGTACAGGCCCATGAGTCTTTTGGAGGTCCCGGACGGCAAAGAAGTGTGCATTGAGATGCATTCCCTGTCTAAGACCTGTAATATGACGGGCTGGCGCATCGGCTTTGCCGCAGGCCGCGTGGATATTATCCGGGAATCCGGCCGGATGAAGAGCAACCTGGATTCGGGAGTCTTCCGGGCTATCCAATTGGCCGGCAAAGCGGCATTTGATGCGTCGGATAGCTTCCCAGAGGCGCTGAACGCGGAATTTCGCAGGAGACGCGATACCATGGTCGCGGGGCTGAAAAAGATGAGGTTTTCCCTTGTTGAGCCCAAGGCTACCCTCTATCTATGGATTGAAACTCCCGATGGGTGCGACTCGGTCAGATTCCGCGATCAACTGCTGGCCAACAGTGAGGTGGTGGTAACGGCAGGGTCTGGTTTCGGGACGGCAGGTGAAGGATATCTTAGAATTGCGTTGACTTTGGGGACCCAAAGGCTTGAAGAGGCTTTGCAAAGAATGGAAGCTGTTATATTCTGACTAAGAAAGATGCATCTGCTTTTGGGCGGATGGGTCGTCTTTTGTGTAGATTCTTTAAAAGCTTTCCCCTCACCATAAATTCAAGAGAGAAATAGGTTAGGAGTTCAACCAACATGAACAGAGGGATTATCAATTTTGATAAGAATGTGTTGGATACTATTCATAACAATTCTTTGGAATTGCTGCACGATATCGGCATCAGGTTCCCCAGCGAACAGGCCCTGGAGATATTTAAAAAGAACGGATTTCGCACAGATAGCGACATGGTCTTTTTTGAGGAAAATGATGTTCAGAAAGCTCTTGAAACAGTTCCGGCAGCGTTTACCATTAAGGCCAGAAACCCCGAAAGGGATATTTTCATAGGCGACGACCACTTTGTAATGGGTCCGGGATATGGCCCTCCTTTTATCATAGAACCTTCTGGAGAAAAAAGATATGCCACCCTCGAGGATGTGCATAAGTTCTGTAAGCTTGTGCAAACTTCAAAATACCTTGATTTTAACAGTTCTATCGTCGTCCAACCAAACGACATGCCTTCGGACACGGCTCATCTAGATATCCTATTGGCGACGATACTCCTGACCGATAAACCCATCATGGGGAGTTCTATTTCAGGGACGGCTGCCATGGATTCCCTGAAACTCGCTGAGATCATTTGGGGCAATACGAACGAGCCGGTGACGATTTCTCTGATCGACTCGCTGTCGCCACTGCAGTACGCCACGGAGATGGTTGAAGCACTCATGGTTTTTGCCGGAGCGGGACAGCCACTTATCATCCACTCCGCGTGTTCACTTGGTTCCACAGGCCCTATCACCATCGCGGGGTCCTTGGTGATATCCAATGCTACTAACTTGGCGGGGATCTGCCTGGCTCAACTTATCAACCCCGGCACACCCATAGTGTACGGGCTGGGTGGCAGTCCCACTGATATGAAAACCGGCGGCTATATTAACGCCTCGCCCGAAGATGCCAAACACGTCGCTATCGTTACGGCCATGGGAGATTACTACAATTTGCCTTGCCGAAGCCAGGGAGCGCTGACTGAGTCGTTCTGTCTTGACTATCAGGCTGGTATGGAGTCAGCAATGATGTTGACCGCAGCGGCCTTGAGCGGCGTTCACCTAAGCCTCCACGCCTGTGGCACGTACGGTTCCATGCTTGCCATGAGCTACGAGAAATTCATTGCTGATGAAGATCTTTGTGGAGCCGTGAAAAAGCTGATGAGGCCGGTTGAATTTACTAAGGACGCTTTCGCGATGGATATGGTCAAAGACCTTGGCGCGTCCGGTAATTATCTGATGCAGATGCATACCATGAAGCGTTGTCGAAGTGAGTTTTTCATTCCCGATCTAGGTGTTCGCATGATTCACAGCAAATGGCTTGAAATGGACCCGAGAGATATTACGATGAGGGCGCGCAACCAAATTGAGAAGAGACTCTCAGAATATGAAAAACCAGACCTAGATCCGGATCTTGAGAAGCATCTGAGTCAGTATATTAATCAAAGAAAAGGAATGCAAGGGAACCTATAGCATTAACCAAAGAGAGGAGAGAGCACGGTGGCGATTCAAGACATTTACCAGGCGATACTGGGATTTGATTTGGAAAAGGTAAAGCAGTTGACCCGGGTGGAGATTGATGCCGGAACGGATATTGATTCCATCCTGAACGAGGGGATGATCGCGGCCATGGACGAAGTGGGAAACAGTTCAGCGAGGGGATTCTCTTTGTGCCGGAGATGCTCATGGCTGCCCAGGCCATGAAGGGAGGTCTCGCGATTCTGAAGCCGCTCCTGACCGGTGATGCGGCGGTTTCCAGGGGGACGATCGTTATCGGGACGGTGAAAGGAGACCTGCACGACATCGGCAAGAATCTGGTTTCCATGATGATGGAGGGTGCGGGTTATACGGTAGTGGACTTGGGTCCTGATGTGGACGCCGAGAAGTTCGTCCAGGCTGCCAAGGAGCACAATGCGGACGTTGTGGCGCTTTCTGCGCTTCTGACGACGACGATGCCGGCCATGGAGGCAACCATAGCCGCTCTGAAAGAGGCGGCGCTCCCGGTCAAGACCATCATTGGCGGTGCACCGGTGACCCAGGCGTTTGCCGACCAGATAAGCGCGGACGGTTACAGTGATGATGCTCCGGGCGGGGTACAACTGGTGCGGACGTTGATTGGAAAGTAATATTTGTTTGGACCGTTCAGGAAGGAAGAGGATCTCCCCGCCCCCGAGCGGCGGAAACAATACGAGGGTGTCACCGGCACGGAGGACATGGTCTTGAGACCGGTGGCGGCCGTTTACCAGGATGACCTTTTTCATTTCCGGTGGGATCTCGAGCCGTTTCAATTCGGCTCCCACCGGAGACCCTTCCTCAACGTATTGGGGCAAAATGTTAAGTATTTCGTAGCCGCATAGGCGGTTTCGGGCAGAAAAGGGGATAAAATCCCCTTGTTTTTGGCTTGCATTATTAACAAAAGTATAATACGTTAATTGTTAATAAAGCAGTGGGGTTCACATATGAAATTCCAGGCTCAGATTAAGACAGGGCAGATCGATAGGCCAACAGTCCTCTGTGTACGAAAGAAGAACCAACCAAGGGTTTTTGTGGTGGTCTGCGAGAAATGCCGGTACCGGGTCAAATGCCCATCCTATCAGCAGTACGCTAACCCCGGACTTTTCGATGTAAAACGGAAGGGAAGGGCGGGGAAGACAAAATGAGGGTGAAACAGCCGGGACACAAGAGAGAGAACGAAATACTTCCCGCTGAGTGGCATGGGATACAGTCCCCTGCCGTCCTCAAAACCCCGACCGGCAGAGAGATCAAGTACATCAGGCCCTACGAGGTACACAGAATCCTTTCGGCCCTCGAGGGCAGAAACCAACTCCTGGTAGAGATCCTCTGGAATACGGGGGCGAGGGTGAGCGAAGCCTTGGAACTCACGCCTGGAGCGGTCAATTTCCACGAATCGACTGTGACTATCAGGACTCTCAAGAAGAAAAGGAGGCTTTCCAGAAAGGCCAAGGATGTGAAAAACGAAATCAGGGGGCTTGAATTGGCGATAGCCCAGGATCCTGAGTCCAGAATCCTTGCCCGGAAGCTGGAAGATGCCCGAGAAAGGTTGACGGTATTTGAGAAGAGGACTCCCCCGCAGATTTATAGGACTGTCCCTGTCAGACCCGAACTGTGCGGGAAGATTGCCGCGTACTGCATGAACCACCATATCCAACGCGGCGACCGGCTTTTTCCTATCACCCGGGTTTGGGCTTATCAGATCCTTCAGGAGGCAGGAGAAAAGGCCGGGATAGAAAAAGACCGGAGACACCCCCATGTGTTCAGACACGGATTTGCGGTCAATGCGGTGCTTTCCGGTGTACCTCCTCTGGTTCTCAGGAGATGGCTGGGTCATGCCGGCATTGACACTACCTTGATATACACCGAGGTGCTGGCCCAGGACACAAAGGGATACTTGGAGAAGATGACTTTTTAGGAGAGGTGTTCACATATATCTATGGATTTGTCAGGGCTCAGGACTTCGACTGTCGGAGAGTCCTCATGGATTTCAGAAATGGTCCTGTGATCTCTCAGTCGAATGCGGGAAGGGTGAATAGAGTCTCGGGTGTATTGTTCAAGGCCTGGAGTTCAGACATAAATGCTTGAGCTGTTCCGCCGATTATGTCTCCGGCAGCATGACGAAAACAGATATCGGTTTCGAATCGGGCGGCAGAGTGAGACTGACCACGCGGAATAGAGGAAAGGACGCTGAAAGATGGCTGACCGATTTGCAAGGAAAAAAGCACATTAATGTGGTTGAAAAGTGAGTAGATGGGTTACAATTAAAACTGAGGAGAGACCATTGTCCGATTCTCGAAAATTTCTCATAGGCGAGGGTTATGAAGAAGGCTTCCGTTGACATTTTTGACTGGGCTCAGGATTTGGAGAAATTTAACTTCCGAAATCTCCACCCGAAAATTCTCTTAGGCACGGCCAGCGATCGGTACGCCGGATGGATCGGCCAGATCTATACTGCCGACCGCTACAAGGGCAGGACCAGCAGCAGGACCAAAAAGGTTGGAGGAAACTCGTTCGTGGAGGAGGTCCTGCCGGTTGACAGTGTTAGAGAGTATTTCGAGCACTTCTCAGTCCTCGAAATCGATTACACCTTCTATTCGCCGCTGCTGGATAAAGAAGGGAAGCCCAGTCGAAATCACCCTGTGCTCCAGCGCTATCGCCGGCACATGAAAGAGGGAGACCGCGTCATCCTGAAGGTCCCCCAGATGATAACTGCTCAGAAGGTTCGCAGGGGTGGATCATATGTCCAAAATGAAACCTACCTCAATCCTGAAATCTTCATAGAACGCTTTTACGAACCTGCAGTCAAGATTCTGGGATCCGTTTTCAGCGGGATGATTTTCGAGCAGGAGTATCAGCGAAAACAGGACCGGGTGTCGGCAAAGCAGATGGCTGAGGGCCTGGACAGGTTCTTTGAAGCCGTTCCCAAGGACAACCGGTATCACATCGAGCTGCGGACCGAAGCATACCTGAACTCGCCGGTCTTCGACGTGCTCAACAAGCACGGGGTAGGGCAGGTGCTCTCCCACTGGACCTGGCTTCCGCCCTTGAGGAAACAGCTGGCGAAAGCGAATCAGAAAATTTTCAACGCAGGAAGGCAACGAATTATCCGCCTCATGACGCCTATCGGAACGCGCTATGAAGACGCCTATGCAAAAGCTCATCGCTTTGATAAGCTCGTGGAAGGGATGCTCCAGCCGGAGATGGTGTTGGAGACAGCCGATCTCATGAGGAGAGCAATTGAGGAAAGCGTTGAAACCAGCGTGCTCATCAATAACAGGGCTGGCGGTAATGCACCCATCATCGCACAGAAGGTGGCGGAAGAATTTCTAAGAAGATATGGATAAGAACAGTCAGGACAAAACATTTCGATCTACGATATTTGCTTAATACGTTTAGACACGGTCTTGTGTGATATCCCTAATCTCCTACCGATTTTCTTGTAGCTGAATCCCTTGCCTTTCAGTCTTCTCAGGTCTTCATAAAACTGGGGTGAAAAGATAGCTGCCCTTGCCTGGACAACATAGGGTAGTGCATAGTATGTGTCCAACAGTTTTTTTCTGAATTCCGGGTTTGATGCAGCATAGTCTAAGATGCTTGATCTAGCAGGGAGATCCTTGTCCATGCAAGCTTCATTCAATGTAATCTTACATTTTAGCATTACAGGGAGCACATTTTCATAATCCTTGCGACTGTACTTGATTTTCTTTTTGCTCATCCCAATTGCCATATCAGCCTTGATGCTCGTTAAAAACGGTTGATCTTTCCTCTTGCGGCCTGTCCGGATGGCCTTTGCTGCTGCCTTATGGTCCGGTACGGGTGTGAAGGAGCCATCTTCTATTCTTTTCTTTAGACTGTCGCTTAATCGTTTTGAAATCTCTTTTGATACCAGGCCTCTTCTCCAAGGCAATCCATATCTGTCCCGATACTCCTCGTTGGAAATTCCATGAATCACCAGGAGATGAGTATTCAGAGCTTTATGCATCCTTCCACACAACAGGCACTGGATGCCGTCAGGATTCGAGAAATATTCTTCAATTTCCTTCTTGGTTGTGAATTTGCCCTTCCAAGGGAATCCAGAAAATGCACCTTTTCTTCTATTATCCATCGGCATGGCTTATTGGGAGATGCAATTGTGTAAATGCTGTTTGAAGCTACGGCTTCTATAGCACAGAGATCAAAAGAGTGTCAAAAGATAACAAGAATGAGAGGGGGGAATACTTCTATCCTGTAATGTTCCCTACAATTCCGAATTGAAACGACTATTGCCCCCAAGTTGTTTTATCTTGATTTTCCCAGTCTCTTTCTCTAACTTTAAACCATAAATCTTCTGAGAAACCATTCATGAAAGGAGAGCTCCTATGGCAACTACAAAGAAAGCAACTCGTGCAAAACTTGAAATTGATCCCCAACAACTTATCAAAATGATCGATTCCGGATCTCCACAGAAGGAGATCATGGAGAAGTTTGGGATTAAAACCTCAACCCAGTTAAAAGTTGCCTATGCCAATGCCTTGATGGACACCGGAAAGGTTGCAGAAATCAAGAGTGGCAGAGCACCGGGAAAAAAGGAGGTCCCAAAAGAAATATCTGTTGGAAAAAGAGGCAGCCTCATTGTTCCGAAGGAACTGGTTTCTGATCTGGGATTTCATGAGGGAACCTCCTTCACTGTCAAGAAATCCAAGGTAGGAATTACACTATCTAAAACAGAATAGAAAGATCAGGTGATGTGCAGAGGTAAACATTCTTAACGTGTGAAAGCTAAGATGCGGCCTTACGATTTGCATGTATGCCTTTGGATCTGATCAGACACGGACCCAGAGGCTGAGGTTATGAAAATTGATTTGGTGTATCCTTGACATTTCCGTGACAAAGAGATTATGCAAGCAGGTACAGTACTCAAGATAGCGGCGCTTCCAAGAAAGGACAGAAAACAGTATTTGTTGATGTAATACGGTATTATACGCAAAATATATGGTGTTGATGCGCAGAATTTTTTCTGCTTAATACACTACGTTGGCCAAGACGTGATGAAAGACTGGAACAATAGGGACATCGCGTACGCGCACAACGGAGCGTGATCTGGCCTGGTTGCCCAAAGATTCGCGGGGCCGAAAATGAAAAAAGAGAAAAATATAACGGACGACGCAAAACTAAGGCAGCTTGCAGAAAAGGCACTGGATGCAGCACCCGCCGGCCAGGACGATCTTTCAGGGATGTCTCCTGAAGACATGGCGAGCCTGATCCATGAACTTCGCGTACACCAGATCGAACTGAAGATGCAAAACGAAGAGCTCCGACGCATTCAGGGGGCGCTTGAAAAGACACGGGATCGCTATTCACACCTGTATGACTTTGCTCCGGTCGGCTATTTTACATTGAGTGAAAAGGGGATCATCGAGGAGGTCAACCTTACCGGTGCCGCCATGATAGGGGTAGAGCGGACTGCCTTGATCGGAAAGCCTTTCACTCGCCATATTTTGAGAGAAGACCAGGATATTTTTTATAAACTTCGGCAGCGCCTTCCGGAAACAGATTCATCCCACTCCTGTGAACTGCGGCTCGTTAAAAAAGACGGTCATGAGTTTCAAGCCCGTATGGAATGTATGGTTATCAAAAGCAGGGGCGAAACATTCAGACAGATCAGGGCGGCGGTCAGCGATATCACCGAGAGCAAGCAGAATGAAGAGGCGCTGCAAAAAAGTTCTGAAAAAATAAGATTCTTTGCCTATTCAATATCGCATGATCTTAAAAGTCCGGCCATTGGTCTCTATGGCCTTACAAAACGGTTGCACAAAGATTATGCGGATATTCTTGATGAGAAAGGGCGGACATACTGCGAGCAAATCTTGAAAACTGCCGGGCAGATTGCTGCACTTGTTGAGCAAATCAATGTTTTCATTTCAACCAGGGAACTCCCTTTGAATATTGAAAAATTAGCGTTAAAAGAGGTTCTTCAGGTGATTAGAGAAGAGTTTTCCTCTCAACTTAGCCTTCGAGAAATAAGGTGGTCGGAGCCGGATGACATCCCTGAAATAGAAGCAGATAGACTGTGCCTGATAAGGGCCTTAAGGAATCTTGTAGACAATGCGCTGAAATACGGTGGGGAAGCATTAAGTGAAATTGCTATCAAATATAAGGGATCTGGTGAATTCCACATTCTTTCTGTCAAGGATAATGGCACTGTTCTAACAAAGCAGGGTTCTCAGCAAGATATTTTTGCCCCTTTCGTCAGGGGTAAAACATCTAAGGGAGTTCAAGGATCGGGGCTAGGCCTGACTCTTATAAAAGAGATAGCCGAAAAACATGGCGGAGAGGTATGGTTAGACCTTGGCAAAGAGAGAGGATCAACCTTCTATATATCAATTTCGAAGAACTTATAACGAAGACGGTGATATCCACAGTCTCCGCGCTTTTATGTAACGAAACGTCGCAACCTGTAAAACGCAAAAGGTCTTGGATGCTGTTCTGATGTCACAAAATCATGGAGATTAAGGGTATTGGCAGGATGATCCTCCCGGCCATGGAGGACGTAGCATAGAGGGATAAACAAGGGGATGGGGCCATGAAAACAGACAAAGAGGTTTCCGGCGCATTTGAGTTGCGAAAAAAAGCAGAAATAGCGCTGAGGGATCGAAGGGAAGAAGGTAAAGATTTCTCATCCCTTTCCCCTGAAGCAAAGGATAATCTGATACACGAGCTGCAGGTTTACCAGATTGAACTGGAGATGCAGAACGAGGAATTGCGAAAGACCCAGTTGGAATTGGAAACATCTCGAAACAGGTATTCCTATCTCTATGACTTTGCACCGGTCGGGTATTTGACCATGAGTGAAAATGGGAATATCGAGGAGGTCAATCTCACCCTTGCTTCCATGCTTGGCACAGACCGGAGTTCCTTGATAGGGACCCCTTTCACTCGCCTTATTTTGAGAGACGACCAGGACGTTTTCTATAAACATTGGCGACGCATCCTGGAAACTGAGACATCCCAATCCTGTGACTTACGCCTTGTAAAAAAGAACGGAGATGAGTTTTTTGTCCATATAGAATGTATGAGCGGGAAAAACGAGGGTTACGATTCCAGGTTGATCGGGGGGGCAGTGACCGACATCACCGAACGCAAGAAGATGGATAGGAAGCTGCAAAATGCCCATGACAAGCTTGAAGAGCAGGTGGAGGAGCGGACGGCCGAACTCCGGAGGGCGCTTTCTGAAATCAAAGCGATGAAAGATCAGCTCGAAGTCGAGAATATTTACTTTCGTCACGAGAACAAAATGAGACATCGATTCGAAAATATTATCGGGCAAAGTGACGGTCTCAAATATGTTCTCTATCAAGCGGAGCAGATAGCAAAGACGGACACAACGGTCCTCATCCTTGGCGAGACAGGAACGGGAAAGGATCTGATCGCGGCCGTCATCCACAATCTAAGTCTACGCAAGGATCGCCCGCTGATTATTGTCAACTGTGCGGCCCTGCCGGCCGATTTAATAGAGAGCGAGTTGTTCGGCAGGGAGAAGGGGGCATTTACCGGGGCCGATACCCGGCGGATCGGTCGGTTTGAGGTCGCCAATGGTTCCACCCTTTTTCTGAATGAAATCGGAGAATTGTCGCTGGAATTGCAGCCCAAGCTGCTCAGGGTGGTTCAGGATGGTGAGTTTGAACGGTTGGGCAGCTCCCGTACGATCAAGATCAATATGCGGATTATTGCGGCCACAAATCGCAATCTGGAAGAGGAGGTCCGTAGGGGCCGGTTCCGTGAAGATCTCTGGTACCGTTTAAATATTTTTCCTATTACCATGCCACCGCTCAGAGATAGGTTGGATGACATTCCACTACTTGTGGATTTTTACGTGAAAAAGATCTCCAAACGAATGGGCAAGGCCATCGAAATTATCCCAACAAACGTCATGAATGCCTTACAGCATTATCACTGGCCGGGCAATGTCCGGGAACTGGAAAACGTCCTCGAACGTGGAGTGATTAACTCTTCTGGCCCCAAGTTGCGTCTGGTGGATGAACTGAAGACTCAGAAAAAGGATCTTTCGACCAAGCCAAAAAATCTTGAAGCGGTTGAGCGCAACCATATTTTAGAAATCCTTGATCAGACTCAATGGAAGGTAAGCGGAAAAAACGGGGCGGCCGACATCCTTGGGCTCAACCGCAGCACGTTGCGCGCCCGAATGCGAAAACTCGGTATACGCCGGCCCTGACGGTGCCTGCTCTATCAATTAACCGAGCCAGGCTGTCTGAAAACGAAAAACCGAGTCTTTATGCCTCCACAGAAGATCAGATATAAAAGACGCATCCCGTTGACCTCCGTATTTTTCGAGACCCCGCAAATTCATCGTCTTTCATCTTGTTTCACAGAACTCACCCAGCCTCGATCAGTATGATCAAAAGCGGTGGCCATATATGACCAATGGCTAAATATAGCCACCCTTTTTATTTTCCTTCTGTCCTTCCCCTACAGCTTATATGCGCGATTATTTGTTTGATATCAATAAGATAGAAGAATGTTTACGGGCCGGCCAATTCTGGTACGAATCTTGAAAAGATAATCTTTATTCCGTTTATCAAGGACCGAAATCAGATGATATCAGGAATGGCTAACATTAAGGTCATATCATATCACACACGAGTTACAGAACAATCAACAATCAACTGAAAGGGAGGTTAAATCATGGCAATCACAGCCGTTGTTAAAGGAGCGTGGGAAGCATTTGCCACTAAGATTAGCATTTTTCTTCCGATGCTCATTGGAGCGATCATCATCTTTGTTTTAGGGTTAATCATCGCTAAATTGATTAATATGGGGGTCATAAGGCTTTTGAAACTTGTCCGATTCGACGTTGGAGCACAAAAGACCGGCATCAAGGAATTTCTGGATAAGGGGAATATCGTCAAAACCCCATCAGAGATCATCGGTTCTTTAGCTTACTGGTTTGTCATGATCCTGACGATCATCGCCTCATTAGATGCCATGGGGCTGCCAATTGTTTCAGATATTCTCAATAATATCTTTCTCTATATTCCCAATGTTGTGGCCGCAATCATGGTTCTAATCTTAGGGATTCTTTTTGGAAACCTTCTATCCGCCGTTGTTCGGACGGCCGCTTCTAACGCCGGACTTTCAAGCGCCGAAGGTATGGGAAGAATCGCCCTCTATGCGATCATCGTTTTCTCGGTTGCTATCGCTCTGACCCAGTTGGGGATTGGGGAGGAAATCGTGGGTTCCGCCTTTGGACTCGCCTTTGGATCGGTTGCCCTTGCCTTTGGACTGGCCTTCGGGCTGGGTGGAAGGGACGTGGCTGCTGGATATTTAAAAAAGTGGTTGGAGGAGAAGTCTGCAGCGACTAAAAAATGATGGGTTGCTGTTATGAACTTCGCCCATAGAGAGGAGTGAAAGGATGTACCTTTCTTTAACCATATCGTTCCTGCTGATTATAGGTCTCGTGGTTGCCGTCATTCAAAACACCGCGCCGGTTGAATTGAAATTCATCACATGGAAACTTCAGTTCTCTCTCATGGCGCTGATTTTTTACGCTTCCCTAGTCGGCGGTGCCGTGGTCGCCCTTCTGACTTTACCCACGCTGATCAGTAAGTCCCTGAGGGTGAGGAGGTTGAACAAAAACATCTACGACCTGAAAAAGAGCGGCATAGAATTGGAAAAGGGGCAGGAGGAGAAGTCATAATTGCACCCGGTTCTCTTTTACCCAGGGGGGTCCTTATTTCCAACCGATCAAATCGGAAAAATCAGGCACTTTGAAAAAGACATTCAAAGGAGGTTAATGATGGACAATGCGCGCAAACCTCTTCGAAGAAAGGGAGAGAGGAATGTCTTCTGCCCCCTTTATAAACTGTTTGGAAGAAGGTGGAAAGAGGGCCTATTGACTCAGTCATATTCAAACCCTTTAGAATGGAAGATCTTCAAAGGACAGTCCAAGGAGCGCTGGCGTCCAGAGAACGAGAACTTGTTTGTCCGGTGAGCTTTTTTTAAAAAAATTTCTCGAATGTGCGTGCATCTTTTAACGGCTATATCATGATGCTATGACGCAGAGATTAGTGCCCGATAAAATAACGGCATCTCGGGAATCTATTTTTTCGAAAGTGTTGGAAACCTGGCACCAATATTGAGGATATAAATAATGAATACGGGTCTGAAAGATTCAGTGTTTTGTTAGGGACAAAGAGCCTTTTAGCCAAACCTTTGGAAATTAAAATCCATACGGTCTCCTTTCGGAAGGGGCGGAGGTCGTCAATGCCTTCAGGGGCAGGGGAACCTCTAAAAAGAACGTCTAAAAATAAAGGATCGTATTTATGTCTTAGGATAATAGCCAGGAGGAGAGTAAGAGCCTCCCCCCAGATCTTTCAAAAATATTCAAATTGAAGATTGCTCAGTGAGTCGGAGAAGAAAGGAGGTTAGTCTTGAAAAAAATAGTGATTTTGAAGGGGTCTTTTATAGATTCCTTAGAAGAGTATGTCCTAAGGGAATGTTTGGGAATAATGTTTCCCGAGTGCAAGATCGAGATTCAATCAGATGCATCGGTAAATAGTCCAGATGAAAAAATATATATTAAGGCTGACCAAAATCAGTTTGCTCGATGAAAAGCGAAAACAGCGCACGTTACTGATTTCTTACATCTAAGATTTTCTGCAAGCTAAAGCAGAATAGAGGTGTAAACTTTCAGAATAAATGAATAAGCAGCGAATAGCCGGTATCCTCACAGAAGAATCGTCATATGAAGTGAATAACTATTGATCCGGATAAAAAAATTGTCGTCAGTCATGTATCTCTCTTGGAGATAAAGAATGCAGATAAACAAGGTGATGCAGATCGCGAAAAAGATGGTTGGATATACTGAAAAAACAACCAAAACCCTGGTGTTCTGAATGCGGGACTATCCATTGGGGTAAACTCAATCCTGCAAATAAGGAGGTGCATAATGGCAATAGTAAGATGGGATCCATGGAGAGAGATTGAGGACCAGTTCGACCGTTACACGAGAGCGGTGACACAGCCTCGGGGTGGAAGCCAAGAGGTCATCGCAACAGGCGACTGGGCTCCCCGGGTAGATATCGCTGAGACCGACGAAGCATTCGTTATCAAGGCGGAGATTCCCGAGGTCAAAAAGGAGGATGTCAAAGTTACCGTAGACAATGGTGTCCTGACGATTCGGGGCGAGAGAAAACAGGAAAAAGAAGAGAAAGGGAAAAAGTTCCATCGAGTCGAGAGATATTACGGGAGCTTCACCCGTAGCTTTAC
>Ga0315535_1000635_pt1 | contig 24721 bp, 29 predicted proteins | sample SalMarSW160220MG_2_FD_203092 | JGI IMG/M metagenome (GOLD analysis project Ga0315535, IMG submission 203092) | Salt marsh sediment microbial communities from the Plum Island Ecosystem LTER, Massachusetts, United States - Salt Marsh Sediment SW1602-20 ... | reverse complement strand
AACAAAAAGGTTATTTTACATGTCCTAAAACACTCGCCAAGTATTTTCTAATCTCTGAGTTAAGGTCAAAGTAAACTCTTTTTCCGGCCACTTTTGCAGATTTAAAATAGTTCTTCTTTGCGAAAGCGTTCAGGGCTTGTTTCTCGTTTTCGGTAAAATTGTCTTCTGGAATCATTGAGTTAGGTTCAAACTTCAGAAGCTTTGCCGCGAATTCTCTTGGGACCAGTCTAAAGGCTTTTTCACCAGACAAATTGCGTTTGTCGTATTCTTCATAGATTGGAACAAGCTGCTCTGTGTATAATCCAGATTCGCTCCCAGCATAAACAACTGTAAAAGCTTCCAAACTCTCTTCGTCGACTTTCGCTTCTTCCTTGTTTTTCTTTTCAACATTCATTTTTTCCACTTTCAAAGCTATTTTCAGCTACAACCAATGTTACTGTAGACATTACAGAAACGATTCTTTGTATGCGCTCAAGGACATTACTTTTCCGTTTTGCAACATTTTTTGTTTGAACTTTTGCTACATGATCGTAGACACCGTAGGCAGTGGTGTAAGCTTTATTCACCCCGTCTATCTCTTTCAAGTTTTTGAGAACTTGATCTTGTGGTGACTCAAACTCGGTGTTTACTAAGACCACAGCTTCGACCATACTATCACAATTCAATATGTTCTTTCGGCATTTTAAATAGGTTTTTTCGTATAAATGACTCAAAACACGGTTTTTGTTTTGTGCACTCATTGTATTTCAAATGTCATTAAAAGTTATACAAATCCCGAAGTAACAAAACAACTTGCGAATACGAGACGCTATAGCGTGAATGGTTTTTTGTGGAACCAATGTTTATAAGATATTCTGAGAATATTAGTAGTGTTTAGCTGGGGAGCAGGCTTAAAACAGCTGCGGCGAAGCAACGAGCAAACCGGCCAAAATGGCTAAAGGTCGGCAAGCGACAAAGACGGAGCTTTAACGGGCCAGACAATGTTTAAGGCTTAGACCCAGCTAGCAACATACAATGGGGCTTTCCTTCGAAAGCCGTTTTTAGAGGAACCTGATAAGAAAACCTCGGTTCCTCACTTGATGAGAATGATTATATCAATGTTCCTTATCTTGGAGAGAAATAAAATGTTAAGAAAAAAAAGCAACGAACGGAAAAAAACAAATGTTAAAAGGAAACATAATAGCCGTCTAATTAAGGAGAAATCCATTCTCGCTGAAACGGAGAAAGAAGTGGTAACCCCTATGTCTTTGGCTGGTTTTCCCACATGCTTCAATTTTTTGAGAATACCTGCCATCGAAAAGAAAAACACAGATCAAAATTGCCACTTGAACGGGCAAAATAAGAGTAACCGTTAGAATTTGAAGCGTTATTATATGTGCATATTTCTATTATGTTGGCTGCGAAAAGGGGAAGTATGCATTATGCTAAGAAAAGCTGGTGATTGAGTTTGGGGGACTGGAAACTTGAAACAGGAAAAAGCGCCCACCGCGCATTTTCTGTTTGGTGCTGCGTCTATGTCGCCACTTGTAGTAGCTGAAGATATTTGTTGAAACAATCCTTTAGCTGTCTTCCGCTTTCTGTTAACAGGTAAAGTTGACGTTCTGGGGAATTTCTGCCAGTTTGCTTTTTGCTTTTTTCAATTAGTCCGGCTTCTTCTAAGTCTTTGAGGTGACGGTAAACGTTGCGCAGGTTTGCGCCGTCAAGGTAGCAGTAAAAACGCTTTTTCATGAGCGTCCAGATGTTGTAGCCGTAAGAGTCGTTTCCTTCAATGTTGTTTCTGTATATTATGGCTAATATCTTGAATTTCGTTTCTCCGATTGTACCTTGCGGTTTTGGCATTTTTGTACACTAATATTTATAAGGGTTCGCGGGTATAAATATATTACCTACAGGTAATTTACCTTATCCTGAAGAAGCGCTACAGAAGCCAAGAAGGTACAAAGCTTTGCGGAAAGCCAACTTGTTCGACGACAACAGCTTTTGAGATAAATCATCAAGGGAATACTTGTAGCAAAAACGGAAAGTGAAGAAAATGCAGAAGTTACAGATGGAAAATAATGGATGTCCCCAATGCGGTAGTCTGAATCTTGTTACAGATGGAACTAACGGTGAGGTCGTATGCAGTCAGTGCGGCTTAGTTATCATAGAGAACGCTTTAGACCGAGCCCCTGAGTGGAGGGCTTATACATTGGAGGAGAAGCGCTCCAAAAGTAGAACAGGAGCACCCATCAAATACTCGCATTTCGACAAAGGCTTACACACAACAATACAAGGCTTCAAAGACGCATCAGGAAACTCGCTTTCAGGTAAAGCGAAACGCAGAGCTTGGCGGCTCCGAAAATGGCAAAACAGATCTAGAGTACGAGATTCACGTAACCGGAACCTAATGCAGGCAATGAACGAGCTTCAGATACTTTCAGAGAAACTACATGTTTCTTCATCAATCAAAGAATTGGCCGCGGTAATATACAGAAAAGCCCTTGATGAAGACCTCACGCGAGGTCGAAGCATCGCAGCCATAGTAGCCGCATCAATGTACGCTGCCTGCAGGTTTACAAAGACACCCAAGATACTCAATGACGTCGTAGCGGTCAGCGCTCGAAGCAAAGGAGAAATTTCAAGAGCTTACCGTCTGATAGTGCGTACGCTTAAAATTGAAATGCCCTCACATGACCCTTTAAACTACGTTTCAAGGATTGCAGCTAAAGCCGAAATTCCAGGAAAGGTTCAAGGCCTCGCCGTTAAGATTCTACGAGAAGCTAAACGCAAGCGGATAACCATGGGTAAAGACCCTGTAGGAGTTGCTTCGGCCGTTCTTTACATAGCCTGCCAGAAAGAGGGTGAGAACATAACTCAAAAAGACATTGTAGCGGCTTCTGGCGTGACTGAAGTGACTCTGAGGAACAGGAAGAAAGAACTTGTCAAAAAACTTGATCTGCTTTAGGTTTGAAACTTGCATTAAAAATATTTTTGGAGAGGAGAAATAAATGGGCAAGGTTAGACAAGAGTACATTAAGAAATTGGCGAGAAAGGTCGTTGAACGCTTTCCAAAGAGATTCAACTCAGATTTTAAACAACAAAAAAATGGTGGCTACTCTAACCGATGTCATCTCAATAAAAGTTAAGAATAGAGGTCGCAGGGTACGTGACTAGGCTGGCAAAAACTAAGCCTGTCAAAAATTGAGATTTTTATACATAAGGAATATAAATAGCCACAAGTAAAGCAATGAAAACCTGAAAAAGCAAGCTATTGGGATTAGATAGTCGCTTTCTATCAATTTTTTTGCTTGTCTTTATTTGAGGTAATTATCATGAGTATTGAAAAAACCGAAAAGCTTACCACCTATCAACAATCTATCGCAAAAAACGTGAGTGAACACACAACAGACGGCAACTGGAAAGATTACAAGTGGCAGTTAGCCCACTCAATACGAGACATAGCCACCTTTGAAAGGCTGACCGAGATCATGTTCACCGAAGAAGAACGTGAAAAGCTTGAAGAGACTGTCAGCAAGTTTCCCATGAGTATCACCCCGTATTTTGCCTCTTTGATCGAAAAAGAAAATTACCGCAATGACCCGATTTTTAAGCAGGCGTTTCCCAACCCCGCCGAACTTAAGATTTCAAGGTACGACATGTCCGATCCCCTGCATGAAGACAAAGATAGCCCTGTTAAAGGAATCACACACCGCTATCCCGATAGAGTGCTGTTTCTGGTTAGCAACCGCTGCTCCATGTACTGTAGGCACTGTACGCGGAAGAGAAAAGTGGGTGACCCTGACCATATCCCTTCGGAAGAGCAAATACTGAAGGGTATTAGCTACATCAAAAGCCACCGTGAGGTCCGTGATGTTCTGCTTTCAGGCGGAGACCCCTTTATGCTGCCAGATTATTACTTGGATTGGATTCTGACCGAGTTAAGGCAGATTCCGCATGTTGAAATAATCAGGATTGGCTCAAGAATGCCTGTTGTTCTTCCTTACAGGATAACCGATGAACTGGTGGAGATGCTGAAGAAGCATCATCCGATATGGCTTAACACGCATTTTAATCATCCGCGAGAACTCACGCATTCAGCTCGTGAAGCACTTCGGAAGCTGGCGGACGCGGGGATTCCGCTGGGAAATCAGTCTGTGCTGCTTGCTGGCGTTAACGATTGCCCGCGGATTATGAAGCAGCTTAATCAAAAGCTTGTGCAAAACAGGGTGCGCCCTTACTACTTGTTTCAATGTGACCTTTCGGAAGGGCTTTCTCATTTCAGGACGCCCATCGGAAAAGGTATTGAGATAATTGAAAGCCTTGTAGGACACACCACTGGCTTCGCAGTTCCCACTTACGTTGTGGACGCTCCGGGCGGCGGGGGAAAAATCCCCGTGATGCCCAACTACATTATTTCTTGGTCTACGAACAAGGTTGTTTTGAGAAATTATGAGGGCGTAATAACCACGTACAAGGAGCCAGACAGTTATGAACCGATTTTCTGCGAAAGAAACTGCGATGAATGTGCTTTGCAGTTGAAGTTAGATGAGGCTGACGAAACCAAAGCTATAGGTATTGAAAAATTGTTGACTGACGCTAATGACGAAATTTCGCTGGTGCCGAATGGAAACACTCGGTTAGAGCGAAGAGCCAAAAACAGTTAATCAACAAGTGTCTTAGATGACTGAGTGCATAGAGGGTTTGAACTTCAAGATCAGGAATGTGACAGTAGAAGACATCAAGGAAGTTTACAGGCTGCTTGTGGCGAATAGGCCTTATGTTGGATTAAATTCTCGATACACGTATTTTCTCCTCGCCAGAGATTTCTCAGACACTTGCGTGGTGGTCGAACATGACGGCAAAATAGTCGCGTTTTCTTCTGGTTATATCTCACCGTCGAGGGCAGACACTTTCTTCAATTGGGAAACTGTAGTTCAGCGAGACTACCGCGGTCACGGCTTGCAAAAACGCATGCTTCTTCATCAAATCAAAATGGCAAACGCCAAATTTTTTGAAGGGACAGTTAATCCCTCAAATGAAGTTTCCAGAAAAAACTTCAGTGACTTAGCGAAACTGCTGAACACAAAATGCCAAAAAAGGATCCTATTTGGAGAAGAAGATTTTGAAAACGATGGGCATGAAGCCGAAGTCCTGTATAGGCTGGGACCAATTGCAACAGGAAAAATAGCAGGAACAAAAAATTATTGTGATGGCGTTTAGTTTAAACTGAACTTTATCACTATACTTCAAAAGATGTTCATTGAGTTTACTCTTGCTTCTTTTTTGGTTTTATCGCAAGCTTCAGATTAACTTCTACACTGTATTCATCTTCTGTTTTTCCAACCGCAAAGTTCCAGTTTCTAATATCCACTTCCATGTCCTTAAACTGCGTAACAACCGCATCTTTGTATTCGCCTATTTTCTTACCAATTTCCTGAAGCCTCTCAGGCACATTAATCTCTTCTTCAGATATTTCTTTCACCTCCATCTTCACATTCTTAATTTCAATCCGGCCCTGAAGCAACCTTAGACAAGACTTGGTATCTGAGGAAATGTTTGTCTATCAGTTAGTGTTTTCTTTGCTTAATTTTACGCCTAAGTCTATAACCCAGCCTGACCCTGTACCAGGTCCCATGTGTGTTTTTGTAACGCTTCTTACCTTTCTTTTTCCTCTTAGGTTTCTTCCTCAACGCTTGCCAAATCCAAAAAGATTAGGTTTCAGTTTAGAGCCTCGTCTACGCACTCTTACATTCTTTAAGATTTTTCAGATCCAAGAGAGACTTGTTAAGAGTAATCACGTTACCCACTTCTTTAACGGTGTCGATTGGCAAACACACTGTGACAGAACCAAGCAAAGGTTTCTTGAAACCAAATTGTTCTACAGCTTCTTTGGTTAACTCCACATCCAAATGCGTGATAACCCACTCGCCAATATCCGCATGAGCAGCGTCTACTTCTCCGAGGGTATACGCGTCAGCGGTGATAACATTCATTCCATTAAGTTTACTCACTTTCAACTCAAAATCACATATACTATATTCTCATAATGATATATGAAGGTTCGGAACCATTCTCGTTGTATGTCTACCTATGTCTGTAACCGCGCTTTCTGCGGCTCAGCTGGATAGTTTTTGCGTGGAATTTAAACGGGCATATGAAGCTAGCCCTCTGGACATTTTGCTCTCTGCGTGATTCTTGATCTTTTCAGTAATTTCTGCTTTAGAGGGTAGTCAACTGGCATCTAAGCAAATCGCCAATTTCAACCATGCTATTCAATTCTCCTTCCCAAAGTCTAGAGAGTCTTGGTCTCATTGTGTTTTCCTTTAAGACAGTTTAACGGATGCCAGCCGAACTATCCTCATCAAAGGGGATCCTACATGATTAAGGCCTATACTGAACGAAAATTAGCCCTGATTTCTAACCGCAGGGTCGATCCAAGAAGACATTTCAGAACGGAGAAAGGGCTATCATTATTCTCAAATTTGCTGTCAAGCCTATGATCGAATAAAACAAACGTTTTCTTTGTCATGCCGAGAACTTAACAAAAAATTAGAGATATTTGGAACTGATGGAGAAATACAATTAGTTATTTCCACAGGGTGGCCGGTACGTAGCTCTTATCTTCTCCTCGATCTTTTTGCGGTCATCTTCATTGAGTTCAGGAGTGTAATATACCGAATATTCTATTGCACCATCGGAGTTCTTTTCCCATTCCTGTCTGTCATGTTCGTCTATTCCTTTCTTTATTTCTGAGGATTCACCTATATCCAAAAGGTATAATTTACCATCTTTATGATTAAGAACAGCGTATAAACCTGATTTGTTTTCAATAGAATCTGTTGACTTGAATGGTCCACCAAAAGTATAATCACCAATTTTAACGGCCAATAATTATCACCTCGCTACAACTTTAGGCTTTAATTTTGTTTTCATCTTATATAGTATTTTTGGCTTCAAAAAAGGCTCTAAAATCAGAAATGTGCCCTAAAAATGGCTATTATTGCCAATTCAATAAGATTCCAAAACTATTTTTTAGACGGTAATATAAATCTGCTCGGTTTAGTTCTTGGCAATTTAATCGAAGATTGTAATTTCATAACTTTTGCTGCAATAGACTAACCTGAACTTACACAAGCGCTAGTTTTTGATGGGGAAACTGAAAACACTCAACAGATTAGAAGATGGTTCGCAAGCTGTAATAGCTCTTACTGAGGAAAAATCTTTCATAGTAAATAGTAAGATTTAATATTATTATTCGCTATTATCACAAGAACTGAGAGGAAAACAAAGTGCTAGTTGAAATTAAAGAATTTGACACGGTGGAAGAGATAGAGGAAACTATAGATAAAGAAATTTCCGAAATAAAGAGCAAACTCGGCAATTACCTGCAGAGATTAGATGGAATCCGCATGTTGGCGGAGAAGACAAAGAAGGTCCGTCAAGTCGTTTTGAAGCTGGCTGGAAAGAAAGATTCTGCTGAAAGCTTCGGTGAAATAAGCATGGACGGCGTTAACGTGGTGTTGGACGCCAGTGCCGTGGATGAGCTGTCTGCCTTGGAATCTGTGGTGCGCAGCTATCAGGAGCGTTTGCTTAAGGTTCAGAAGGCCCGTGAGGGATTGAAACCTCTTGACGAGATCGGCGATGCGGAAGGAGTGAAGTTCTTGGTCGTTGAAAGCGATGGAGTTCCAGAACGCATTCTATTCAAGATCTGTTAGTCTAATTTTAAAGTAGATTTCAATTTTTTTCCTTTTTGACTTCAGATTTAGAAACCATAGCAGTCGTTCGCAACAATTTTATTTCCGAAGCGTCAGCCTTTGCTTATGAGAAGGTCAAAGATAGAACTTTTCGTCTCAACTCTTGAAGCCTTAGCTTACTATGGACCAGTGAAAATTACGAAAATCACTTATAAGGCAAAAATGAATTGCAGCCCACTTAAAGCAATACTATGCGACTTAATTCAGAAGGATTTAGTGGAAGAAAGGACGGTTGAAAAGGACAAGGTTGTTTATGCGGCAACCTCGAAAGCAAGAACAATTCTGTTTTATTTTAAAGAGTTGAAAGAGATGCTTCCGATAGAAGCAGAAGATCTTCAAACGACTCTTCGCCAACATCGACATTTTTTGCACTACCCCAAGAATAGCATTTGAATTAAATCTCATAAAATTTAGTCTGGATTAAGGAATGGTCGGTTGGGGTAGCTTATGTCGGAGTGTTGTTTCGGTTATGTTTTAATGGTTGGCGTAAGAGTGCTTGTTCAAAAGTTTTAAATCAAATCGTTTGTAAAATAGGGGCTGTCCTTGGTTTGAGGGAAGTATCTCGGTTGGTGCGTGGGTTATTGGGTTTGGTTTTTTGGTTGTATGGCCTGATGCTATTTATGCTTGAGTCGAGGGTGATGTGGAGGTCGGGACTGCGTACATTGATTGGTAAAGATAGGGTGACTGAGTGCTAAGAAACTTGAATTTTGGTTTTTTGCGTAGCTTTGTTTCTACGGATCGCAGGGCTTTGGTTACTTGCTTGTTTGTGGGTTTTTTGGTTAGGTTGGTTCCTGAGGTTTTGGCTGGTGCGGCGCCTATCGGTTTTGACACGGTGTATTACGCTGCTGCCATGAAGGGTGGTGTGGTGTGGGCTCACTGGAGTTCCTTTTTCACAAGCACTTGGCTGCTGAACTCGCTGACCGTGCCGTTGTACAACGTTTTGCAGGTGGATCCGTTTCTTTTGTTGAAGGTTGTGGCACCCGCGCTTTACGGCTTGAACGTGGCTGGCGTTTACTGGGTTGGCAGGAAGATGCTGGGCTGGGACGCGAAGCTGTGCTTGACGGCTGCTGGATTATTTGCGTTTCAGCTTGCTGCTCTGAGGATTTCCTGGGATCTATTGCGGAACACTTTAGGCATGGGCTTGTTGCTGTTTGCTTTGCCTTTCGTTGGCAAGGTCAGTTCTAAACGAGATTTTGCAGTGTTAGCATTGCTTTCGCTGTTGGCTGTGTTTGCACATGAGTACGCTGGTGTCGCGTTGGTGGCGGTTGTGTTGGGTGTGGTTGGCTGGCGTTTCGTGCGGAAGAGCTTTGGCAAGACTGACGTGTTGACGTTTGTGGCCTTTTTGCCTGCGTTAGCGGTTTTCACCGTTGGGATGTTTTTGCGGTTTTTCCCTGTGAAATATGGCTCGACAACTACTGCATTTACCACGGGTGAAGCAGCTGTTGGGCGTTTCAAGTTTTTTGCCAATTACTTGGCTGTGAACGACGGAGTTTTTGGCTATGCTGGATATGCGGATTTGTTTGTTGATGTGATGTTGCTTTTTGCGTTTCTGTATTTGTCTTATCTGTTTTTGGTATGGAAGGGGTTTTTCAGGAAGGATGTGCTGGATGTTTGGCTGGGGTTGTTGCTGGTTGGTTCTTTCGGCTGTTTGATCATGCCTTTTTTCGCTTTGGATCTTTGGAGTAGGTGGATGTTCATGTTAGTTTATCCTTTCACGTTTTATGCGGTCAACGGTTTGCTTAGGCTGGTGCGTGGCTCTGATGGCGTGAACAGAAAGATCTTGGGGCATAGGAGAAAGACGATTTTCGGAGTTTTGGGAGTTACGGTTTTGTTGGGTTCGGTTTATTTGGCGACGCCTTTGCTGATGAATAGTGGCGTGAGTGGCGTGTTTGTGTTGCCGTATGTCTCTGCGCATTTCTCTTCTGCACCCGCGGTTCCGTTTCAGGATGTGGAGGGTGTGGCTGAGGCGTGGACATGGTTAGACGCGAATGTAGGAGGTAACTCTTGTGTTCTTGTGAATCATGTTTTCAGTTTGTGGGAACGGTATTATCTTGACAAGTCTCATGTTACGATTCAATTTTGGAACGATGGCAATTTGGCTTTGGATGACGCTTTGGAGCGGGGGTTCGATTCAGTGTATTTCGTTTGGTGGAATGTGGATATTGGATGGTATGACGTGTCGGTTCCGGAAACGTTTGTGCCTTTGAGAGATTTCGGCAGGATCTCAGTTTACGAGTTCAGAAGCGCGCAAGGTTGAGAATATGCTTATGTCAGGTGTTATTTCTTGCTTTTTGTGTTCTTCTGGGATCTTTGGTTAGTGCTTGGGTTGAATCTATGAGTGATTGTGCCTCAGGTGATGAGGGAGTTCGCGTGTGAGTTCGGTTATCCGTGTTTGTAGTATGGCAAACAGTTCTTTTCTTAAGTCCTCTGCAGGAAGATTTTGCTCTATCGAGTCGACTCTTTCGGCTAACTCCTTGTCGTTGAGTGTTTCTTTGATCCATTTTTGGAAGTCGCCTCTTTGCATGTGGAAGTTCACTGATTCGGCGGGTACGACATGAAGTTTCTTTTCGAAGGCGCCTAGGCTTGTCGCGGTTTCCATTGTGTAATTGCCTAGAGCAGTGTAGAAGTGGAAGCCTTTCTCGTGTGGCACGGTTCTTAGGATTTCTTCGATTCTTTTGTTCAGTAGTAGCCGTTTTTGTTCTATCTTTCTGTGAGTGTGCGTTGACATATAATCTCGTTAGAAACTATGTGCAGTCTTCAATATATTGTTAGTCGGATGATTTGTGATCGTTTTTCTGGGAGAAGAACAAATGTTTTTCCCTGACTCATTTGTGTGTGTTATTTCTTGGGTGGTGACAGACTGGAGTCACGTGTCACCGGCTACAACGATTTCCCATGCTTAAGCACGTCACCAGGTATACCAAAGACGGTTTCTATACCTGCATTTTTTATTGAGTGAAGTAAAAAGTCGCCCACTGAGAGATTACGCATAAAAATTACCCCAAACTAGGTGACTCTATCGTTTGGAAATTAATAAAGGTGCCAGAAACGCGATGAAGCAAGGAGAAGATGGTTCTTTGATGCCAAATTAACTAAGTATTTTGAGAGACCGTATGCAAGACAAAAAAGATCAACATGACGGATAACAGGTAGAAAAGGAAAAAGGTTGCGGGTGATGTTAAGAAGCCCTCCAAGATGAACCGATATGCCTCACCCAGATTATTCTACTTCGAACAACAGGAAAGAAAAGGAAAATCGCACCGAAAAGATTTATTGCCGTGTGAAAAAGTGGTTATGGGAAAGCACAAATGGCTATGGACTTAATGATTGAAATGGCTATCGGCGTAGGTCTGATAGCCACAACTAGTATTTTGTTTGCAATAGTCCTCTTAACCTACGTTAGAATGCGAAACACCCGGATGCTATTCGTCACCTTGGGATTCGGAACCTTCTTTATCGGCGCAATTCTACATCTTCCTCAGATTTTCATCGAAGAATATAACCTCATGATAACAGAAAACGTAATGCTTCTTTTCCAGCTCATAGGATTACTGTTCATAGCCATCGGGGTTTTAAAGGATTAAAGGACATGTTCAAAGACGCTGTTCTCGCAAATTTAAGACGAAAAAAGATTTACAATTTCGTTAGAAGACACCCTGGGTTACATCTCAGAGAGCTCCAAAGAAGATTAATGATTCCCCTATCGTCTCTGGAACATCACATTAATTATATGATAAGGCACAACATCCTCTACAAAGAAAAAGATGGTCGGTACGTAAGATATTTTGCGGGACAATCCACAAAAGAAGAGCGTAAACTGATTTCTGCCATAAGACATGAAAAACTGCGAGAAATTGTTTTGATAATCTTGGAAAAAGAGGAAGTTAAATTCCAAGATTTAAGAAACTACTTGGACTTGCCTTCATCCACTCTCTCTTACTTTCTTAAGTGCCTGTTAGATCGTGGCATTCTTAGGAGAGAAAAAGTCGGTTATGAAAACATTTACTCAATTCAAGATCAAAGAGTTGGCAAGGTGCTGGTTATCTATGAGCCAAGTTTCACTGACAGGATAGTGGATAAAGTTTCGCGAACGTTTATGGAGACAGATTTCAAAAATGCTGACCGAAAAAGTGTAGAAAATAATAGATAACGGGCAAAAAGGCTCGAATTTGGCTCCAATGTTTGTACTAGTTTGTTTTCAAGTTTGTCCGACCCCATTTATTAGTTTTTGAAGCTCATCTTTCAGTGCGGTCTTTATTTTAAGGAAAGTTGGAGGTGAATTGTTTGAATAAAAAGAGAATCATCGGTTTAGCTTCTGTATTAGTTTTTTCGATTTTGTTGAGTGTTCCGTTGGCCTTAGCTGTGCCGCCGCCACAGGCGCATGGTCCCCCAGATCATATAGACGAGCCAGAAGCCGTGATTTATGTGTCTTCGCAAGGAAAATACTACCATACTATTGTGCCATATGCTGCTGATGGTCTACCTTGGAACGGTAATAATAATGCGTCATTCCAGCAACTTTTCCCTGGTGATCCAAGTGTAACTCCTTATGGACCAGGAGACCCGGGCTATAAAGGTGGAAGATGGTGGATAGATTCTAATTCTAACGGCTACCAAGACGCTGACGACACTTACTTCTTGTGTCCCCTACTGGGACCTGGAAGGGATTCTCCATAATACGAAAAGAAGGCGCATCACAACTTTTCCACTTTTTTAGCCATACAAAAACTCAAGAAATGCTTGAGCGGATGGCTTCGTGGTCTGATTATTAACTTAACGTGCATAAAAAGAGGGGTAATTCTAAGGAGGAGATATAGCCAATTGCAGGCAATGCAAGTCCATTTCACAGCCTATTTTTACTAAATCATTAAATGCTTACCATTCTATGATTCCACAAAATTAGCCATGTTTATAATTAATAAACACCTGAGGCGATAATAACAAGCAGTTTGCTACATGCAATATTTATAGCAAAAATAGAGAAACAAAAATGTCCAATGACAAATCGGTCAAATTAGCCTAGATAGGAGAAATCGGAAAACGACGGTGAAAGACCTAAAAACTTCAAAAAAACGGTACAAGTTAAGCCTTATAACTTTCACATTAATAACAGGTGCAGCCCTGCTTCAAACAAGAGACTACCCAACTATGGCTGAAACAGGTTGGAATACGATAGTTTTCAACTTCTTGGGAGTCATAATGTTTCTAATCCCATGCGCACTCGTGGCAGCCGAACTTGCCACAGGATGGCCGGGAGAAGGCGGTGTCTACACATGGGTCAAAGAAGCCTTCGGAGAACACTGGGGCTTCACTGCCAGTTGGCTACAGTGGTTTCAAATGACCATTGCCTTTGTAACAATATTAGCATTTATTGCAGGAGTATTAGCATACATCTTTAGTCCAGCTTTAGCGGATAACAAGCTCTTCATTTTCTTGATAATCATCCTCGTTTGGTGGGGCGTAACCTTTGTAGATTTCCGTGGGTTGAAGACCTCCAGTTGGATCAGTTCAATATTTCTCATTTTTGGTGTTTTTCTACCTATGATAATATTGATGGTTGGAGGAGCTATGTATATCACCAGTGGCGCTCCAATCAATTTAACGGTGCATCCGACATGGAACGACCTGATCCCAGATTTGACAAATTTTAGAAGCTTGGTGTTGCTTGTGATCTTTACGTTCACGTACACTGGTATAGAAGTGACTTCAGCTCATGCTGAAGACATGAAAAATGTACACGAGGACTATCCATTAGGCGTATTCATTATTGGAGCCATTGCAGCTATAAGCTCTATAATTGGTTCCCTAGTTGTTGGACTAATTTTGCCCGTACAAAACCTAGTCCTAACGGCTGGTCTCATGCAGACATACAATGTTATGTTTAGCTGGTTCGGACTCGGTTGGATGGTACCTGTAATTGCAATTCTAATCGCAATAGGCTCTATTGGAAAGATAACAACATGGGTGCTTGGTCCTGTGCGAGGTCTCGGCAGAGCTGCCCGCGAAGGTTTACTGCCGCCTATTTTGCAGAAACACAATAAAGCTGGCGTGCCAGTAACCATGCTAATCCTTCAAGCAGTGCTTGTGACAATATGGGGATTAATCTTTGTGTTGCTGCCGGGAGGTGTAAACAGCGCCTTCTGGATGTTGCTCGCTTTAACCACAACCGTTTACATAGTAATGTACGTTCTCATGTATCTCACGGCAATAAAGCTACGTTATTCTAAGCCAAATGTAAAAAGGGCATTCAAAATTCCAGGTGGAAAAAGGGGTATGTGGGCTATCAGCGGATGGGGAATAGTCTCTATGATTATAATTTTTATTTTGGCTTTGTTACCGCCTGCTGAGGCAAGTGTAGAGTCAATTAGCATTGTAGCATTTGAAGCTTTAATGATTGTTGGAACAATAGCAGTTGTTGCGGTCCCACAAATAATATACTGGAAACGCAAGCCAAGTTGGAAGGCTAAGTAACAGTCAAAAATAGGAAAACTAATAATGGGGTTATTGTTGAGAGTGGAGATACAGCTACTTGCGCCTCGTCCTTAAACCTTGGGACAAAGTACGCTTTTTTCGTCGAGTTAGTCACTTGCCTTTTTGTTTTTTAGGTGCAGTTAAATATGAAAGCTTCATATGGATTTTCAAGTGAGAGAATGGTTACGAGAGGTCAGCGCAGGCTGGGAAGAACGATAAGAACGCTTGAAAACAGCTTTGAATTTAGCACCAAGGAAAGCAAGGCTCGGGAATCTGAGAGAGAATACAAAGAGAAGATTTATCAGAATTTGAAGATTCACCTGTTCAGGATTTGCGACGATTAGCAAATAGAAGAAAATTGGTCACAAGTAATGAATAAGGTGCATTCGCGAAACGAATCGGCCATTTCTGCAAAATAAAAAAGGGATATACGAATGACATCTCCACTGGTCTGGTGTGTTCGAGTCCTATTAGTAGTCAAATTGTTACGCAGATTCAATAGCTACTATGGCTTGGGACAAACCATAGAATATTTTTGTGTGCGCTGAAAATGTAAGAATTTAATAGTTTTGTCGAGAAAATTATATGTTGAAAGCATATGGAAAAAAGTCTTACAGGCAGAATCTTACGCGTTAACCTTACCACAGAAAAAATATCTTTTGAGAAAATTGAGGAGACGTTTTATCGTCGCTATTTTGGAGGCAGAGGATTAATCGCCTATTATCTACTCAAGGAACTGAACCCTGGAATCGACCCTCTTGGTCCAAAAAACAAATTGGTCTTTGCTTGTGGTCCCGTGACTGGCGCATTAGTCAGCGGCAGTGGACGCAACAGCATAGGGGCAAAATCCCCTCTCACAGGCGCATATGGAGAAGCAGAGGCAGGAGGATACTGGGGAACAGAACTGAAACAGGCAGGTTTTGATGCTATAATTCTTGAAGGAAACGCATCAAGGCCTGTATATTTGTGGATTAAAGACCAAAAAGTGGAGCTTAGGGACGCTTCTCGTTTGTGGGGATTGGAGATCAAAAAATCACAGGATAACATTCTAAACGAACTGAAAGACGACAGTGTGAAGGTGGCTCAAATTGGTCCAGGAGGGGAAAAACAGGTACGATATGCGTGTGTAGTTAATGACATGCATCATGTGGCTGGTCGATGTGGAATGGGAGCAGTTATGGGTTCAAAAAACCTGAAAGCTGTGGCAGTCAAAGGGACAAGAAGAGTTCTGGCTTGCAAACCAAAGAGACTTCAAAAATTAGCAAGGTTGATGGCACAAAACGTGGAAAGCGTTGCTAGAAGCTTGCATACATATGGAACAGGAGATGCAATGGACGTCTATGTGGAGACCGGGAATCTTCCTATCCGCAACTTCAGAGACGGCGACTTCCCGAAGGCGGATCAAATATCTGCTCAAGCTATAAAGAATCAGGTGCGCGTGGGCATGGGAACCTGCTTCGCTTGTGCTGTCGCCTGCAAGAAGAAGGTCAAAGTAGAAGAGCCATGGAATGTAGACCCAGAGTATGGTGGACCAGAATATGAAACCTTAGGCGCTTTGGGATCAAACTGTGGAGTATCTGACCTCAAAGCCGTATGTAAGGCTAATGAACTCTGCCAAAGATACTCCATAGATACAATAAGCACAGGAGTTACAATCAGTTTTGCCATGGAATGCTTCGAGCATGGCCTACTCACCAAAGAGGATACAGATGACATGGACCTGAGCTTTGGAAATGCAGAATCTATGGTTAAAATGGTGGAATTAATTGGAGAAAAACGTGGCTTAGGCGCTTTATTAGCTGAAGGCAGCAAACGTGCTGCTGAGCGTATAGGGAATGGCGCAGAGGAATTTGCTGTCCATGTCAAGGGACAAGAAGTTCCTATGCATGATCCCAGACTAAAAAGAGGCGAGGCTCTGGGTTACGCAGTTTCTCCGACTGGGGCAGACCACGTTCACAACATCCATGATACTTTCCTATATCCTCAGCTTCCGAAAAGGTACAATGGTCTCGGAATCTTGGAGCCTGTAACAATCGAGGATTTTGGACCCAAAAAAGTGCGCTTGTACAAGTATGTTGGTGAGTGGCGTACCCTCAACAATTTTCTGGTTATGTGCCTGTTTCCACCATGGAGTGTAGCACAGAAAGTTGAGATTGTTCGCTCCGTGACGGGATGGAACACCACAGCCTTTGAACTAATGAAAGTTGTGGAAAGAGGAAACACGCTTACTAGGATCTTCAACAACATGGAGGGGTTCACAGAAAAAGATGATTGGCTTCCTCCCAGATTTTTCCAACCTAAAACATCGGGGCCCCTAAGCAAAACATCTGTAAACCCTCATGAATTGCAGAATGCAAAACTGATTTATTATGATATGATGGGATGGACTGAACAGGGAATCCCAAAACCGAGCACATTAGAAGAGCTGGACATTGGATGGGCTGCCGACAAAATCCTTCGGCAAGATTGAAGTGATTAAGATCCTTGCCGAATACAGAGTCGATTCGGGAAGTTTTTCTCTTATATTAAGCCACTTCAGAGTCTCAGCAAACCCTTCATTGTCTAGCTTGAAGCCACAGGGAAAAAACGAGGAGTTTTGCAGGAGACGTCTCTATTTCGGTTTGTCTCAACTCCTATCCTAGTTTTAGACCGAACCAAGGGCAACATAGTATAATCTTAGTGGCGAAAAAAACAAAAAACAATAAGAAACGACACCTACTTTCTTTTCATGCTTCGCCTCTTCTTTGACAAGGGCACCCTACTGTTAAAAGGTGAAATAGGCACCCCGTACGGAAAGTGGGATCCCCGCGTCAGGGGTTACAGGATAAAGGCATTACATTATCGAGACGTCTTAGCCTACCTCAAAGAAAGCAAAATCGCCTACGAAGACTACGTTCAACAGCTTCCACCACGCGAAACCATCAAAAGCCTAATCAAACTACGCCCCTACCAGACAAAAGCCCTCAACAAATGGCGAAAAGCCCAAAACAGAGGTGTTCTAGTTCTACCCACAGCCGCGGGCAAAACCTACATCGCTTTGGAAGCTATCCACATTCTCGAAAAGCAAACCTTGATCGTTGTTCCAACCATAGATCTTATTGACCAGTGGAGAAAACGAATCAAAGAATACCTAGGCGTGGAATCTGGAGCTGTTGGCGGAGGCGAAAGCAACGTTCGAATGATAACGGTCGCAACCTATGACTCGGCATACCTACAGGCAGCGGTCTTAGGTAATAAGTTCATGCTTCTAGTATTCGACGAGGTTCACCATCTCGCTTCACCAAGCTACGTGCAAATAGCCGAAATGTACATCGCGCCTTACCGTATGGGCTTAACTGCAACTTTTGAACGTATCGATGAAAGACACAGACTACTTCCCAGACTTGTAGGAGATCTTCTATGCAACGTGGAAGTTGGAGAACTCACAGGCAAGCACCTCGCCCCATATACCTATGAAAAACTATACGTGGAACTCTCCCCTCAAGAACAGCAACTTTACAGGAGAGACATGGCGACCTTTCGAAGATACCTCAGAGAAAAACGCATTCGAATGAGAAGCCCGAGAGACTTCCAGAGATTCATAATGAGAACTGGTAGAGACCCGCGTGCACGTGAAGCGCTACTAGCTAGAAACCGAGCCCTTAAATTAGCTATGAACAGCAAAGAAAAAATCAAGGCTTTAGCTAAACAGCTAGATGCGAACACAAACGAGAAAACCTTGATCTTCACGTTGCACACCGACCTGGTATACGCTGTAAGTCGCCGCTTTCTCATACCTGCCATCACCTATCTAACTCCAAAGGAAGAACGACGAGGGATCTTGGAGAATTTCCGAAAAGGATATTACAATACGATTGTTACCAGCCAAGTACTTGATGAGGGCATTGACGTGCCTGACGCTACAGTGGGCTATATCCTAAGCGGAACAGGAAGCATCAGAGCTTACATACAACGATTGGGAAGATTGCTCAGAAAGGTAGAAGGAAAAAGAGCACGCCTTGTAGAAATTGTCTCTAAAGAAACAATGGAAGTTGGAATGAGCCGCAGACGAACAAAAAAAACTGAGGAGACGGAAACAAATGCTACCAAGTAGCCTCCTAACAGTCTGGAGACGAAAAGGCAACATTCAACCTCGTTTTGCCCGAGCATCCGCGGACAACCTACTGGTAGCAAAAACTCTCATAGAGATCTACTTGCAGGGAGCTGGCGAAAAGAAATCTGCTCTCAAAAGCACAGGCGAAGAGCTGGAGGACAAAGGATACGACTTCCACCTTGTGCGTGGGTTATCACTTCTACTGGACAGAAGAAGCATCTTCAAATGCACAAGCCAAGCCAACCCGCTTGAACTTCGGCGAAGACTTTTCCAAGAAACAGGAAAGATTGGACCTGCAACAAGTCTCAAACAACGAAAAACAATAATTGAAAAAGTCAGCTTGGAAACAAAAATCTCTGTCCAAGAACTTGAAGAGTCGATGTACGCTGATCTAGAAAGCGAACTAAGCCTGCAAAGCTTCGAACCCATAACACCTCAAGAGCTACTTGAGAAGTACAATCTCAGTTTAGCTCAAACCCTGCTTTTCGACTCAACCGAACTCAAATTTACCGTTTCAGGTAACTGGCAAAACATTTTCTTCAAGGCAAAAAGACTTGGGCTCATCTATGAAGCTTACAAGTCAAACGGGTTCTGGGTAAAAATTGATGGCCCGGCAAGCCTCTTCAAACTTACCAGACGATACGGAACAGCAATTGCTAAACTTCTACCAGCCATAATCGCCAACTCAAGATGGACAGTTGAAGCTAAAATCCTCTGGAAATTCACAAACACACTTTACGACTTCAAATTAGAAAGCTGGAAACACAGCCCATTATTCGGTCCCCAGAGAACAGCTGAAACCTTTGACAGTTTTGTGGAAAAAAACTTTGCTAGTCGGTTCAAAGCCCTAAATTCCGAGTGGCAGTTGAAGCGAGAGCCTGAACCAGTGATAGCAGGTCAACAGGTGATCATACCCGACTTCTCTTTCGAAAGAGAAGGAAGCAAATTGTACATGGAAGTTGTCGGTTTCTGGACTAAAGAATATCTCCAACGAAAAGTAGCGAAACTGAAGAAAGTAGAAGAGCAGATTTTGGTGGTTGTTGACGAAAACTTAACGTGCGAAAGACTGACTAAACTCGAAAAGCAAAATGGCTTGAACATAATTTACTATCGAAAAGAAATCCCTTTACCGCCAGTATTGCGATACCTGCAAGACGCCTACAAACATGTCCGAGCTAGGCAGCGAGAACTTTTGAGAGATCTTAACGTTACTTTTACGGAACCATTAATAAACTTCGATGAGTTTGCAGACAGAACTGGAGTATCTATTGAAGCTGTAAGGAACCTTTTTGGCGAAAAAACTCCAGATGATTATGTTGTTTTGCCGAACAGCCTGATTAGAAAGGATAGATTCAATCAAATCAGAAAACAGATAGATTGCGAAATTAAGAAAACCGGAAAGCTTCCATTAACAAAAGCTATTGAAATCGCTCAAAAAGAAGGTGTAGAATTAACCTCAGCAATTGAGGCCTTGGGCTATAAAATAGTCTGGCACGGCATAGACGCGGCAAAAGCTGTAATTACTAAATCCAAAAACAAAGTGTAATTGTTCAGATAATAGCCTCTAAAAGAAAGTCTGGCTTCGCTTTTTATGTTCCCGGAGTTAAGACAATCGATTGCAACAATCTAATATGCATTTGAGACTAAAAATGAGAATTGGTTGTGGGAGACGCCTCCACTGATAGCCAAGTGTACCTCACCTCACATGCGTTTAGGCTACCAGGCCAAACTGAAAAGAAAACAATCTTGGTCGGCATATTGTTAATTTGATTTAATTTGGACAACAAGAAGGCAGCAAAATTCGTTTTATTTCCATATTCTGCTTTTTTTAAATTTCTTCACAGCGTCAGAATTTTCATTTTCTAATTCTTTGATAATAGCCTTCTTAATTGCAGGCTTAGAAATTGGCGGATCCAATTTAGAAAGCGTATACTGAACTCTATCAATAATCTCTCTTGCTGCCTTACGGTCCACTCCAACCCCGATTAAAGAATTCAATATTTTGTCTGTTTTGAACTCTTCAATAACTCCAGATTTGCCCTCCACACTCAAAGCAGGCGGCTTGGGAACTCTGATAGGCAAAGCAACAACCAATCTTGCTCTACTATCCCCTATCTCGTTGAGGCTCTTTGGATCAGAAAAAATTGTTATAACCTTGTTTTTTTCATCTATTCCCTTAACCTCAATCTTCTCAATAACCTGCTCATTTTCCAGAAAAACGGTCACAAAATCACCAATTGCAAGATTAGAAGGCAATAATTTACACTCTATAGGTATGGCAATTTTCCCGGTAGGCAAAATTACGCTAAGACCCGCCTCTTTCGCTGCTATCGAGAAATGTGAAATTCTTCCATCCTGAGTTAGTTCAATTTCGGCATCTCCTAATCCCCAATCTGTGATCAAACGTCTTTTTACTCGTTTAACAATAGCTGCTGGGGGAAGATCTGCGGGTAGAGTGAATTCTCTTTCTGATAATTCTGCTTTTAGCGAATCGGGCACTCTTGGTTTTGATGCAATATCAAATATTAAACGTTGGGGGGGAAGCTTTATGTTTGTGAATTTTTTGTTTGGGGATCGGATTCCCTTAATTATATCTGTTCCTTTTTGGGGAATTTTCCTTGAGATTTTGTCACCAGAATTCACTCCCCAAACAACAAAGATGAGCACTGCTAGTATCCTGATTACTCCGCCTGCGGTGGGTTGTTGAAAAATATCGGTCAGTCCTCCTGTGAATCCCCAAAAACCTAAACCGAAAGCTATTCCGATGAAGGTGGGTAGTTTCTCGTTTGTGAAGAACCTGTAGAAAAAAGACAGAAACAGGACTACAAAAAATGCTATGGCGCCTGAGATTAACCCATCTAATAATCCAGTTAGAGAGTCCTGTAATATGTTGATCATTTTTATCGTTATTCATCTATTGTGGATGAACATTAATCAAATTATCGAATCACCAAAGTTCTGCATAGGAAAAAAACGCATCGCACTGTTATCGTTTTTTGGTTGGTTGGATGAGCCACTTGCACCGCGCTACCTCAAGTAATACCATGGTGTGGTTGTTGCAAGAAAGCTGTAACAGCTATTGCAATGTACGCGGTAAAAAAGGGGGAAGATGGCAATGTTTATTAAGACTCAATATTGAATATACTTCTTGAAAACGAAGTGATGAAATGGTGGAGTACGTTAAGGGCAGTGAACATGACCGGTGGCATTGGTGTAAGAACTGCACACAGTATCCAATGTACATATACCAAAAAACCTCCGTAGAACCCTCTTCAAATCTCTGTGAACAGTGTAAGATAAAGGAAACCAACGGAAATTGCCAATGCGTAGAGTAACTGAACACTCTAAATGTCTCAGCAAAAAATATTGTTATTTTGACTTGGGCTTGTTGCACTAATTTTGGGAAAGAATTGACAGAAAGTTCAGAGTTTACAGAGAAAGAGGTCAATTCCTTCTGTGTAATCAAATAAAGTATGTAGTAACCTGAAAAGAAATTGCGCTGATAGGATCTACTCTCCATGAATATGGACAGATTTTCGTTGTCTCTTGAATAACTCTCTTATAATAAGGCCTGAAAGCGTTGATATCACAACAAAAGGCAGAAAGAGCTAACCTTCAAAATCTGGAATAACGATGTTGAAATAGCAGTCTTGATTAAAAAAGGAAAAAGGCTAAGGGCGATGCTAAGAAAATGTCCAAGAGGAACGAGATACGTTGCCTTGACCATTTTCTTTGATTTTCTTGACTTCGTAATTATTTTTGTTTTTCAGATGTAGTAGTTAAATAGGAAGGCGTGACATGGTCTCTCAGGTGAAGAGAATGGTTACCAGAGGTCAGCGCAGGCTGGGCAGAACTATAAGAACATTAGAAAACAGCGTTGAATTTAGTCCAAAAGAAAACAAGGCGCGGGAATCAGAAAGGAAGTATAAAGAAAAAGTTGAGCATAGGCTAGCAGATTTACCAGTTCAGGATTTGCGTCGATTAGCCAATAGAAGAAAATCAGATGCACATGATGAATAAGATAAATTCCCAAAACAAATTGCGGTCACTTTCTAATTAACAAAAAAAGGTAGAAAAGGTTACGACAGGCTCTAAAACGTACTGAGATACCTCGCTCTGCATATGTTTGGGCTACCATGGTGCACAAGCTTTATCGGCTATGTTTCTTAGGATTTCTCTTCTTTCTTTCTCTTAACTACTTACATATCTCACATATCACACAAAACACAAGAAAAAACACACACACACAACAAGCGCGCGCAAGCCTATAAAAGCTCACCCAAGACGGGAAATTCACCTTACAAAATAATTATCATATGTTGCTACATAACTAGCCAACAAAGACTAATATGGAAAAGGATGTTATCACATTTGTTATTATGCGTCTACGGTTTTTCATGGAGGTGAAATAGTGCCTTTACTTGGAACAAAAGTCCCATTAGACGGATTTGTTATGATGAAGTGTATCTGCGGCATGTGTCCTGTGCAAGCGGAAAGTGCATGTGCAAAGCCCAAAATTCAGAAGGTTATAGAAATGCGCGCTAGCATGAAAGGTTCAGAAATGCCTGATGGTTCAATGAACCTTACTCAGGAACAGATAAAGCAAATGGAAATGATGAAGTCAAAGCCTGAAGCTATGCCTGGACCTTACTGTTCAATAGGGGTCTCAGCCTGCAAGGATTTAGACATGAGCAAGGGTTGCATATGTCATCAATGTGAAGTTCACAAGAAATATAGTTTAGCAGCTGGCAAGCCAGTTGAACACTTTTGCTTCAATGGAACTGCTACTTAAGATATTTCGCACTAGGTAATCTCCTGCGACTTTTCCCTTTTTTCCTTTTTTGCATTAAATTTTAATCCCAACCCAAGACCAAATTTTATATTTTGAGGAATACAACGCCTAATAATATTACTAAAAAGGTGGTAAAAAATGATTGAAACAATATTGTCGGGTTTCTTTTTCTGGTTTATTGTAGTCACAAATATTGCCAGTGACCGGTTTGGATATCAAAACTTTAGCGATTTAGACGCAGAAGCTCAACTGCAAAAAATCAACGATAATCCAAAAAGATTCAAGACAGGTTTCATGCTGATCCTCATAGAACATGTTGGTATAATCTGTCTTACCCTGACGCTGTTTTTTGCTTTTAATTCATATAGTATAATTCTTGCAGTTGTTTGGGCAGTCTCCCGAACAATAGAAGCCTTGATTCAAATCTTCTACAAAAAAAGCTACTGGCAACTCACTAGCATAGCACAAGAATATTCAAAGGCTGGAGACTCGGAAAAAACGGCGTTAGAAGATACTGCGCTCACCATTCTTATAACAAAAAATACTGTTTTTACAGTTGCACAGGTCCTGTTTTCTATTGGCACTCTCGCATATTCGGTACTGTTTGCTACCTCTACGGGTGTACCCGACATTATTGGATGGTTTGGGATAGTTGCAGGCAGTATCTATGGTTTGGGTAGTGCAATAAAACTTGTAAAAGCTGACTTCAAAGTCCTGTGGAGCATTGGAGGTCTTCTTATTTTGATTTTTGAACTAGTCATAGGAGGATGGTTACTCTTTTCTCCACTCATCTAAAATAATAATAATGAAACAAAACATATCGTGACTTAGTTTGGAAATAAGGTGATTGAATTATGGAAACTACCAAGATAGATGTGAGGATAAAGCTTTCAGCATTATGGATAGCAGAAATGTTTTGTTATTTATTTGGGGCTGTTTGGGATAACTATAAGCCAGGTGTTCTAGAGGAATTGATAGCAGGAGAAATAGACGGTATAGCAATAACTCAAGAAGTTTTGTTTGGAAATGCGGTAATGATGGCGATTCCAAGTGTTATGGTTTTCATGTCCCTGATATTGAAAGCTAAGGTAAATCGCTTGGCAAATATCATCTTAAGTATATTCTTTACTGGTGTTATTCTCATTACATATGCTTACTATTATGTTTCTGGCGTAAATACATGGGTTTATTCTTATGTTTTTACAATTACAGAAATTATGCTTTACGCGCTGATTGTTTGGCATGCTTGGAAGTGGCCTATATAGGAAGGTTAACGCACTCCTATGGGATAGGAGACCGATTGATGAGATGAAGTTTTGATTAAAATTTAATTTTGGGTTTGGGATTAAATTTTAGTCCCACACACACGTGCGCGCATTAAGAGAAAAAAGAAGCCTACCATAATTTATGGCATGTTTGTTAATCAAGTTTCAAGTTTTAACCTATTTGTCGTGTGTGTTTTTTATTTTTGTTTTTAGAGAGAGGGTTAGTAGGAGAATTGGAGAATGAGAGGGTTTGGGATTAAATTTCAGTGCAAAAAAAGAGGAAAGTTTGGGTTGCCTACGTATATCGGGTGGGTACTGCCCATATTTGAGCATTCATCATTATGGCATTGATGGAGGCGCAGGATTT
>Ga0315535_1000634_pt1 | contig 24727 bp, 18 predicted proteins | sample SalMarSW160220MG_2_FD_203092 | JGI IMG/M metagenome (GOLD analysis project Ga0315535, IMG submission 203092) | Salt marsh sediment microbial communities from the Plum Island Ecosystem LTER, Massachusetts, United States - Salt Marsh Sediment SW1602-20 ... | reverse complement strand
GCTGGCGACCGGAGACTTCAACTGCTTTCATCTCAAGCAGATCTTCTCGTTGGCCCGGCGTCATCACCTGACTTCCGAAGATCTTTCCAATAAAGACCTGGTCGAGAAAACCGCGCATGTTCTGGGTGCCGAGTGCGGCGCATTTGGTACGCTCGAGCGCGGCGAGTCCGGAGGCTGGCAACTAGATTTCACTGTTTTTGACCTGGATAGCAAGACAAGCAATCACAGCTCGTTGGCCTTGCCCGATGATCCGGCAAAGGCAGTGCGCCAGGGCGGCCGGGCCGTCGCCGGCGCAATCGCCTCGCTGCACGAGACGGCCTTGACCGACAATGTCCCGATCTATCCCGATACGAATTCAGCGGAAGCCATGCTGGCGTACCTCAAGTGCTACCGGGTAATCATCAACCAGCCCATGGGTCTACGGAAATCACACGTCATCAATCCAGGTCTTCTGATGCGGGCTCGTAGCGAATGCCTGAAGGCAGTCAAGGCCGATCCCGACTTCAAAGCAGCCTGGGCCGCACTCAGCCTGATTTACTCGTTGTCATTCAGCAAGGATGACGCGGCCAGGGCCTTGAAACAGGCCAAGGACGCCAAAGGCTTTCTGGCCTACAAAAGTATCGCCGACTACTGGTGGAAAACCAGGTTTGCAGGCAGCAAAGCAGGCGCCGCGGTTCTAGAAAAAGCCGTCGCCGATTTCCCGGGAGCGCTACTGTTTCGCGTCTATCTGGGTGAGCACCTGAATATAACACGCGATTATGAGAAAGCCCTGGACAATTGGGACAGCTATCTTAGGATGGTACCAAAAAGTTCATATGCCATGGCACAGAAAGGCTACTCGCTTGCTCGCCTGGCGCACATGAACGAATCGATCACGCTCACGACCCAGGCTTGCCAGCTCGATCCGGACGACATGGAATTGAAGCTCGAACTGGCCAGCCGGCTGGTCGACGCCGGCCAACTACGTGGAGCCGAGTCAATCCTCCTGCCTCTATCCCGGGATGAACGGGTGTTCGGCGAGGTGCTGCTCCGGCTGGGCTACGTCTACTTGCTGAAAGGCCAAAACGACAAGGCCGAGCAGTTGCTGAACAAGGCCCTGAAGATTGCCACCGGGCCCAACGAGTGGCGCACCCGGGGACGCGCACGCTACGACCTGGCCATCGTCATGGCCCGCAAGGGGCGCCTGGACGACGCCGAGAAACACTTGCTCGACGCCGAGTGGGAAGGCTTCATGTTCAAGGAAGTGCTCAAGAACAACGCCGATCTTCAGGCGCTTGCAAGCCGTCCCCGGCTGGCCCATCTGTTTTCGCAGCAGGCGCCGCCGCACCGCAGGCTCAGGTTGAGCACCACTCCCTTTCCGGTCGACTACTCGGGCCAGATCGCCCCCGATCAGAAGCGCGAGCCGCCGTCCATGACCGGCGTCAGATTCTGATTTCCTGCCACCGTTCACTTTGCAGGAGTTGTCTATGTTCTCGCCAGATGAGGAACAGAAGATCATTCTCGAAAGCGTGCGGCGCATCGCCGCGCGCGAGATAGAGCCGCGCGCGGCCGAACTGGATGAGCAGGCCGCCTTCCCGGAGGCGGCGCTGGAGATCTTCGCCGACAACGGCCTGCTGAACCCGTTGCTGCCCGAGAGCTACGGCGGAGTCGAGTCGTCGATGCTGACCACGGTGATGATCATCGAGGAAATCGCCAGGGTGTGCGCTTCGTCCGCCCTGCTGATAATCGCCCAGACCGACGGCATGCTGCCGATATTGCACGGCGGCCCGGATGACTTGCGCCAGAAGTTCCTGACTCAGCTCGGCGGTGACTCGCGCAAGCTGACCGCGCTCGCGGCCACCGAACCCGGCGCCGGGTCGGACCTGCTCTCGATAAAAACCAGGGCCGTGCGCGACGGCGACGACTACGTTATCAACGGGCAGAAGTGTTTCATCACCAACGGCTCGCTGGCGGACTTGATCGTAGTCTACGCCTACACCTCGCCCGAAAAGCAGTCGCGCGGCATGAGCGCCTTCGTGATCGAGAAGGGCACGCTGGGGCTTTCCTACGGCAAGAACGAGCGCAAGATGGGCATGCGCGGCTCGGTCAACTCGGAGCTGCTCTTCGAAGACATGCGCGTGCCGGCCGCCAACCTGATAGGCGAAGAGGGCTCGGGCTTTGGCAACCTGTTGCAAACGCTGTCGATCAACCGGATGTTTTGCGCCGCCCAGGCTGTGGGAATCGCCCGCGGCGCTCTCGATCACGCGATAGCCTTCGCCCGCCAGCGGGTGCAGTTTGGAAAACCGATAGCCTTCCTCGCGCCGATCCAGTTCATGATAGCCGACATGGCCACCGCGGTGGAGGCGGCAAGGCTGCTGACCCGCCAGGCGGCCGCAGAGTTCGACCGCGGCGACAAGAAATCAGGCGCGCTGCACGGCGGAATGGCCAAGGTGCTGGCCAGCGACAGCGCCATGCGGGTCACCACCGACGCCGTCCAAGTCATGGGCGGCTACGGCTACATGAAAGACTACCCGGTAGAAAGAATGATGCGCGACGCCAAGCTGACCCAGATCTACACCGGCACCAACCAGATTGCCCGGATGGTAACGGGAAGGGCCCTGCTCAAAGACAGTTGAGGGACGCGAGACTCCCGGCCTGCCCGTAACAATAGAATGAACTTTCTCCGTATACTCTGAAAAAGAATTCGCAACCCATCACCGAAGGAGCCCGAATGAAAACCTCCAAGTTATTGTTCCTGGCAGCTATGTTGACCTTTCTTTTTGCTCCACGAGATTCGTGGTCCGGGGGCAAGTGCTATTCTGATTCGGACTGTGCCGGCGGCAAGTGCCGCAGTAACCAATGCACCACCGCCGGCGGCAAGTGCTACTCGGATTCAGATTGCCCGGGGGGCAAGTGTCGCAACAACGTTTGCACCACCGCCGGGGGCAAGTGCTACTCGGATTCGGAGTGCGGCGGCGGAAAGTGCCGCAACAACGTTTGCACGACCGCCGGGGGCAAGTGCTATTCGGATTCGGATTGTCCAGGGGGCAAGTGCCGTAACAACGTATGCACCACCGCCGGGGGCAAGTGCTATTCGGATTCAGAGTGCGGCGGCGGAAAGTGCCGCAACAACAAGTGCACCACGGCCGGGGGCAAGTGCTACGCGGACTCGGAATGCCCAGGGGGTAAGTGCCGCAACAACCAGTGCACAATCAGCAAGTAAGAAAAGCAGGGAAGGAACTCGCCCGGCTCTTCTGGCGGTAAACGGGTTTTCGCGGAGTACGCGGCAGCCCCTTCTCGAATGCAACTGGGCGCTTCTAGAAACGATACTCGAGTTCGAGCCTGAGCCAGTGTGCCGGGTTGGGATCGCGCGCGGCCGTCGAGGAACGATCGTCGAGCCAGGAGTACAACTCGTAGCGCAGCTTGACCCTGAAGTCCTTGGCGTAGAGATAGGCCGCTTCGAGGTAGAACCAGACAGATTGTTCTAGGTAGTCGCTCTCGCTGGTGGCTTCGTTGAGATAGCGCAGCCTGGCCCTCAGCCGGAGTTCGTCGATCGGCTTGTACATGACTATCAGCCACAAGGCCATATCCTGGCGCATGCTACTTGCGAAACTTGCCCGCCCGTCGTCAAGGAAGCGGTGCTGATACTTGAGAGTCAGAGAAAGCTCCCTGAGCGGCACCAACCTGGCTTGCACCCCGACCTGGACCTTCTCGCCGGCGCAAGGAACCGGTTCGCCCTCGACCTGATCGAAGGGCACCTCGAAACAGTTCTCGCGCCCGGTCGTCGCAAGATCCTTGTCCTGGTACTCGGCCCATATGCCGGGGATCAACCAGCGCTCGAGTTCATAGTCCGCGCGGGCCACCAGACGCATCTTGGGCGCCCGGTCCGAAAGCTGGGCCCAGAAGTCGAGCAGGCTTCTGATCTGCAAGTCGCCGAGTTGGCCCGTGTAACGCAGGCGCATGCCGGCCTCGTCCCGGGCCCTGAGCCCGTCGTACTCGTCGGCCGCCGAGATCGGTCGGGCATAGGGATTGGCGAAGTTCTCATCGTAGTAGCGAACGGTTCCCTCGAACTCATGCTTGTGCAAGGTGAAGGTGGCCCTGGCTATTGCGCCGTACCCACCGCCGGCGGGCTGCCCATCGAACGAGCGGGCCGCTTCGAAAAACAAGTCGAGCATTCCCACTCCCCAGGCGCCGTCGATCCCGACCGCCCCGAACGGACCCCCATAAGGAGTCCGCGACCATTCCTGAAAATCGAGATCGATCCCCTCGGTCAGCCAGCTGACCGAGGCCCCGTAGCCTGTAAGGCCGATGTGACTGCGGCGACTGAAGAAGTAGCTGAAGTTACCTCCCCCCAAGAGCTCGTTGTACATGTCCGGCAAGGTCTGGAAAGAAAAGCGCGAAGTTGGCTCCAGCAGATCGGCCCGGCGGCGATACACCCAGGGGGCGGCGCAATCCGGATTGTCGTCTTCGAGAGGGTCGTCGCAGCGCCCGCGATCGTAAATTTCGTACTGGTAGATCGAGCGCGTCTGGTAAGAGAAGAACCCATAGGCCTGCAACCAGCCCGTTCCGGTCTCGATGTTTCTGAGACCCACGGCCAGCCCGCGCAGGCGATCCGTCCAGCGGTAGTCGGGTGATTCATAGACGCCCGCCTCGGCTCCGGCGCAAGGAGACTCACCCTGTTCGGCGGCGGATTCCTTGCAAGCGCGGGTGAGATCCTGGTTGTACGAGATGGTGTCGTCGGCGCGAATACCGTTCGGTGTGTACAAGGTCGTATTGTCGAAGGTCAGCCTTTGTCCGAAACCGATGCGGTAGGTTCCTGCGACCAGGTGCCATTTCTTCTCTTCCCACTGCGCGTAGAACTTCGGCAGGTGCACCTGCACCGAGGCCGGTTCCGCCGAGAGGGCGTCACGGTTTGGATCGAAGACGACATCCCCGATACGGTTGCGGGTAAGCACAGCCGTCAGTTCCAGATCGAGGTTTTTCAGAGTCGAAACTCTCCCGGACAGCACCATCGAAGGGACATCGCTGTCGCCGGCCACCCAGGTAGTCAGGTAGCGAAAGCGACCCCGGGTGGCAAACAGGGCCGGCTCGCGTTCGACTATCAAGAGAAAGGGTGCGATGGCCTCGAGCTTGCGCTGGCTGATGACGTTTGCCGTAACCAGCGCCAAGGGATCGCTAATCGAGCCGGCATCATCGCGGTAAGCCAAAATGGCGTCGACGTCGGCATAGGTCAGGTTGGGCAGCGCGTAGATTTCGTCACGGCTGGCGGTGTTCAGATCTACACCGTCTTCGAGCAGCTCACGCAGGGCCTCATATTCCTGATCGTCGATCTCCTGAGCGGACAGAAGGTCGAGCAGATCCTCGTCGGACTCGACCTGGATGAAGCCCCCGTAGTCGTTGGCCCGGACTACTCCCGGCCGAACCAACCCGAGAAAAACCAGGACAACGAGGCTTGTAAGGCTTACAGCCCGGGTGTAGCCTTGTTGACTAAGGAGAGAGTCTATGCGCGCCATTGCCTGCCTGATCATCTCAGCCCTCTTAGCCACGGCCTGTTCTTCCACACCGCAGCGCACCTCCGGGCGACCGTCGCCGGGCGCGCACATTCCCAGCCTGGCGCAGCTTGCTGTAAAAAGCCCGCCCGAGGAGTGCCGTATCAAGTACTGGGAAGACGGGGACACGCCGATCGTTTTCTGCGGCCAGGACGCTCAACCGACAGTCGTGCGCCTGGTCGGCATCGACACGGCCGAGTCCGGTTTCGACGACAACTCGCGCCGGCGGGCAAGGATGCAGGTAAAGCAATGGGGCATGACGCTGGAAGAGGTCTTCGCCTGCGGCAAGGCGGCCACCAAGCGCGTGTGCGAGCTGTGCCCGCCGGATACCAAGGTGCAGGTCGTCGGAAGCGAGCGCGGCAAGTACGGTCGTCGTCTGGCCTACCTGTTGTGCAACGGGATCAACATGAACCTGCTGCTGGTGCATGAGGGCCTTGCGGGCCGCTACCCCTACCCCGACCCGCCGGACAAACCTTCCGCCTGCCCGCTTAAGAACTGAATTCAAGTTCTCCCCGCCGCTACTATTTGTCACAGCTAACGACATCACACGCTCCCCACATACCACGCTCGGCCGCCTTGGCCTGTGCCTCGATGGTCTGGAACTCGACGTGGCGATCTTCCCCGTTGGGCGGAATATACAGTACGCAGGCGTAACCGTACTCAACCAGGCGCGAGTTGACCTCCTGGCCATCTACCTTGACGTAGGCCAGCAGCCTTCCGTAGTGATCCTGGCACTCGACATCATAAGACAGCTCGACGGTTCGATCGAGCACCAGAGCGGCGTTGTATTCGGTGGCTTCCGTTCCGTAACAGTCGTTCTTGCCCCCGGTCGATTCGGGAGTGTCGATCATCAGGTAACGCACTTTCTCCCCATCCTCCAGTTCGACAGTGTCTCCGTCCACCACCCTGGTAACCTTGGCCCGCGACGGCCCGCAGCGCTCTGCGCCCGAGTTGCAGCCGCAAACAACAAACGCAGCCACCAGAGTTATCGAGCCGATCCTGAGTCGCAAATGCATTGCCTACCTGTCTCACTGACAAACCGGATTGTCCGTGCCCGGGGTGCCGAGATCCCCGTCACCGTAGCCAGAGACAGCGGGGCACCAGTTGCCCAGGTCGTCGTTGGCGGTAGTATCGCGGCTGCCCGGATCGAGGCTGGTGGCCTTGCCGGCCGCGGCCGCCCCGTACTGGACCTGGTCGAACACAACATCGTCAAAGCCCACGAAAATGCTGCCGCCGGCGTTAGTCAGTCCGAAATCGAGCAAGAAGTCGGCCCGCGGCAGGCCGCCGTTTGTGGCACTGTCGGTCGAGGCCGCGAACACCACGTAGCTCCCGGCAGTGACCGGCAGGCAATCTCCGCCCGGTAAGCTGAAGTTGACCGTCGGCGGAGTCTTGCCCAGCTGCAGCCGATTCAGATCGACGTCCGCGCCGACATACATCTCGAACCACTCGCCGACGGCGTCTGCGGCCGCGTCCGGATCGGCCATGATCTCGGTAATAACCAGGTCGCCCGCGACCGGCAAGCGCTGGTCGCGCAGCGAATCACCCTCGCGGCATTTTCCGGCCGGCGTGATACCGCACGAAGGATTTGCCGCCCCCGGCGAGCCCAGGTCGCCGTTTCCATAAGCGTCGGAGCCGGCGCACCAGTAATCCTGGTTGTCGTTCTCCAGGGGATCGGTCAGGGTCGGTTCCAGGGCGCTCGAGGCGCCGGTGTGGCTCGAGCTGTAGCTGATGGCGTCGATCACCTGTCCGCCGTAACCGATCATCAAAGAGCCTCCGCTGTTGGCCAGCGTCAGGCCGAAGACCCGGTCGACCGCCGGCAGCCCACCGTTTTGCAGCGTGTCGCTCGAACGTGCAAACAGCAGGTACGATCCCGCCTTGGCCGGGATGCAATCCAGCGAGGAGATCTGCTCGTCCCAGGTGCCGGCCGTCTTGCCGAGTTGCAACCCGTTGAGATCGATATCACGCGCCAGGTAGACCTCGAACCACTCGCCCAGGGTGTCGCTGACGGCGGCCGGGTTGGGCATGAACTCGGTGATCACCAGGTCGGATACGACCGGGGCCACCACGTCGCGCACCTGGCCGTTCTCCTTGCACGATGTCGGCGGGAGATCGCCTTCGCAGGCCTCGTTGGCGGCACCCGGCGTGCCGAACGAGTCGGCGGCGAACTCGACCTTCGAATCGCACCAGTTCTCCAGCGTGTCGTTCAAGATAGAATCGGGGGTCTTCGACCCGTCCAGCCCTCGCGATACTCCCTCCGTCGTATCGGTGTAGATCACCTTGTCGATCAGCGCCTGGCCGCAACGCAAGCTTATCTGGCCGCCGGCGTTGCGCAGTCCTCCCAGGTCGGCCCCGTAGGCGTAGTCGACGTAATCCGGCTTGACCTCGGCCAGCATGCCGCCCAGCACCAGGTACTGTCCAGGCCCAATGTCTGCCCCGGCCACTACGTGCGTCGACCCTCCCGAGCCGTCGGCCCGGGCGGCCTCGACCAGCACACCTGTAAGATCTATCGTGGCGCTGGACGAGGGATTATAGATCTCGAACCATTCCTTGCCGTCGTCCTGGCCCGCCGGATTGGCCATGATCTCGGTAATGACCAGGTCGCCGGCCAGCAGGCCGGCCGCACACTTATCGCCTCCACCGCCTCCCGGGCAACCGCTGAGAACCAGCGCGACACAGGCCGCCATTAATGCTGGAGGCAGCCAGAAGGTGGTCGAACGAAAGTTCTTGTCAATGCTTGGATTCGACATTTCCACGCTCCTTCTGTCTCTCCAGCCGATCGGCCTCGATCTCGGCTTTCTCGGCCGCACCCTCGGTATCCCAGCCGGAGTAGTTGGGAACCAGATGTGAACCCTTTATCTGACCGGGCAGACTGACGACGATCTGCAGCTCGTCGCGCTTGAAGTACTTGCTGTGGTAACGAGTGACGTCTCCCGTCACCCTGACGTACTCTCCCTTGTAGCGGGCGATACGGGAGCTTCCGAAGACGTCCTTGTCGAAAAAGATCAGCGGAAAATCCGAGTTGAGGCGCCGGCCCAACAGCACCCGCGTGGGCCCCCTGTCGCCCAGTTTGATCTCGCTCACCAGGCCAAGCAGCACTACCTGCTTGCCCGCGTTTTGCTCCAGCCGGCGCATCGAATCCCAGTTTGTCAGCACAATGTAGTTATCGTGGCCCTTAGCGTCACTTTCGAACTGCGCAATGAAATCGGCCCGCGAGTTCCACCATTCAAGGCGTTCCGCGTAATCCCGATAGTGTTCCTTGCCGGGATCCCAGATGCCGATTCCTTTTCGGCGTGCCTCGTTCTGTGCGGCGATGAACTGCTTGTGAAAGCGCCGCGAGTAGGCGTACTTGGTGAAATAAGGACTCATCCCGGCGCGGACACATTCAATATTGTAGTTCACCCACTCCCCGTTCTTCTTGGCGAAGACGTATGCTAAATAGCGATTGTAGCGTCCGCGAATCTCCTTGGGATCATCGCGCTCCAGGTGCACCGTATTGATTCCGTCGAAGAACTTCTGGGCGAAATGCTTGGCATCTTCGCCCAATGGCGTTGCCACTTTGACTGGCTTGATGCTGCCCTCGTGCTTGATCTCGAGATAGGTGTCGAAACCGGACTCGTACAGGCGCCGGTCGGCGTCGTTCTTGAACGTCTCTTCGGTATCAATGGCCAGCAGCCTGAGCGTGCTCGAAAGCCCGGACACTTTGATGGTGTCGCCGTCGATCGCGGCGTTGCGCGCCAGCGGAAAGTCTCCGATCACCAGACCGGGGGTTTCGAGTTTCTTGAGCCTCTGCTGCACTTCGGCCCGGGTCAGCCTTCTGGCTCGCTTCGATCCTCCCAGACAACCGCGGGCCGCAAGGGTCACCAGCGACAGCATGACAAGCGCTCCCAGCAGTCTGCCATTGATCATGCGATTCTTCATTCGCATGTCTTGTTCCTTTGACCGGGTGTGCCTGGAATGCCGACCTGGGTCGTCCCGCCATCGCCCGGATCGTACGGCGTGTCGTCTATGCACCAGTCGCTCTCGTCGTCATTGGCCGCGGCGCTGAGCTCCAGTGCTCCGTTGAACCCCAGTGTGCCGGCGGTGGGCAGGTCGTGGTAGACCAGGTGGTCGATCAGTTCGCCGCAGGAACGCGCCTCGAGTATGGCATCGGTGTACAGGTCGCCCGAATAATCATCCTCGAATCCGTAGTCTATATACTCGGGCCTCTCGATCGGGTCATCCGTGAAGCGGCCAAGCACGCTATAGCCGCCGGCAGCCACGCTGAGCGGTCGCCGAACGGCGATCTCGTGTTCGCCGCCGCCCGAAAGCAGCTTGATGTCGATAACCAGGCCGGCCAGGTTCAACTCGGATGCCGATGCATTGTAAAGCTCCACCCACTGGCCAAAGCTGTCGGCTCCGTTCTGGCCGCCGCGCAGCTCGGAGAAAGCCAGATCGCCTATATTCATGGGCGTGCATACGGTATCAAGCGGCTCACGGGCGCAGCCTGTTGTCAAGGCCACCGCCAATATCAAAAAGCCCGTATTAAGCCATAGCCGGATCGGGCATCTCGTTTTCGTGTTGGCATATGCCACAACCCGTATAGTCTCGCGGATTTACTATGATTCGTCAAGGGTCGAGCGCCTTTGGGAAAACATGCTTTACCCTTATGCAGCCGCGACATATGCTCGGGACATGACTTTCAGCAAGGCAAGGCTGGATCGACGCGACTTCTTGCGCCTGGGTACCGGACTCGCCGCGTCCATCATTGCCGGCGGCTGTGCGGCGAGGCGCTCAGGATCGGTGAGGGCTGCCGAGCGGCTGGGCGCCTGTCCCCTGCCCTTGATCGAAGTGTCCGGCTCGCCCTACGAGTGCGGCCGGGCGATCGGCAGGCGCTTCGGCGCCCTGATCAAGACCGGCATCGCGCGGCGCAAGAAATGGTTTTCCGAGCTGCGCTCGTTCATGCAGGCCGACCTGCCCGGGCGCTGCCACTGTTTCCTGGAAGCGGCAAAAAAGCACCTGCCGGATGCGCTTTCTGAACTTCACGGCTGGGCCGACGGATCGGGAGTCGACTTTCTGGATCTGGCTGCTTTGAACCTCAAGGCCGAACTGGGCTGCATGATGCTCAGGGCCGCGGAAAAGAGCGGAGAGAGTGAAAGCTGCGCAGCCTGTTCGACGCTGGCCCTGGTCGATGGTGAGCGGCGGCTTCTGGCCCACAACGAAGACGGCGATGAGGCATACGCCGACCTGATGTTTTTTGTGAAGGAATCTCAGCCGGGAAAACCTGCCTTTGTGGGGCTTTCCTATCCCGGCATCCTGCCCGGCAACGGCCCGGCTATCAACTCGGCCGGCCTGATATTGACCACCAACTTCATAGCCTCGAAGAGCTGGCGGCTCGGAGTGCCGCGCTATTTCATCGACCGGGCCGTGCTGGATGCGCGCAGCCTCGATCAGGCCCGCCTGGTTGCCTGCAATCGGCAGCGAGCCTTCGGTTTTCATTTCAACCTGGCCTCGGTTACGGAAAAGAAGATCATCTCGCTCGAGACATCCCTCGATCGCCAAGAGTCATACGAAGTCGAGGGCCTGTACGTCCACACCAACCACCTGCTGCTGCCTGGCATGCGGGACGTTCCGCAGGACATCGATTATGTCGGCGGCTCTTCGACGACTCGTTACGAGGTCTTGTCCAAGATCAAGGCCGGGTATGACAAACGCCTCCCTGAAATAGGCGGCGCCGACCTGGTCAAGGCTCTTTCAAGTCATGAGGGCGCGCCGTATTCTCCATGCCGCCATCCGCAAGATCAGCTGCATGGACAAACGCTGGCATGTTCGTTGTTCGATCTCGACGACGGCAGCTGGACCTTCTACCCCGGCAATCCCTGCCGGGCCAAGGGTCACAAACTCGAGCCTTTCGATTTAGTTTAGTCAATCCACAAGGAGCGCGAAATGGACGTACACGAGTGCATCAAAACCAGGCGCAGCATGCGAAAATACAAAGACGATCCCGTCTCCGAGGACCAACTCGAAAAGATCCTCGAGGCGGTCCGCTGGGCCCCCTCGTGGGTCAACCTGCAGCCGTGTGAGATCGTCATCGTCGACAAGACCGAGGTCAAGGCGGCGCTCGCAGACTGCGTACCGGAGAGCAACCCGGGGCGCAAGTCGATCCTGGCGGCCCCTGTGGTGCTGGCCGCCTGCGGACGACAGGGCATCTCGGGAAGCTATAACGGCAAACACTCGACCGTCTACGGCGACTGGGTGATGTTCGACATGGGCATCGCCTGCCAGAATATTTGCCTGGCGGCCTGGGCCGAGGGATTGGGCTCATTACACCTGGGATTGCTCGATCATGAAAAAGCCGGCCGGGTTCTCGGCTTGCCTGACGACCTAAAGCTCTACGAACTTATCCCCATAGGCAGGCCGGCCAAAGAGGGCACGGCCCCCAAGCGTAAAGAACTCGCCGAGTTCACCCACCGCAACAAATTCGGAAACTAAGATTCAGAACGATCCTTCAAGATAGCAGGTCACCATTCGCCTGAGCAGGTCGCCGCCGTAGCTTTGGCCGCCTGGCGTCAGGCCGCCGCCCAACTCGTAATAGCGGAAGTAAGGCGCCGAACCCGGGGATATCGGCAGAAACAGCTTCAGGCCGACTTCCAGTTGACTGTTCTCCGAGGGCGACCAGCGATAGCCAAGTTTGCCCAGCACCAGAATAGATGTCTCCAGATGATCAGTCTCGAAGTCTTCCAGAATCCCCTTTGGATTGGATAGCCAGAAGTTCCAGAATTCCGATCGTGAAAAGGCATACAGGCTTCCCAGCAGTCCCCACTCGGTGCGGAAGCGCCCGCCCAGAGACAGGAGGTTCTTGGGGCTTATGTTACTGTAACGGTTGAGTCCTTCCCGGTAAGTCCAGGAGGCTTGCACTAAAAAATATTTCGACGGCGAGTAGCGGATGGAAAACTCGCCGCCGGCCGTGTAGAGCGGATCGCCCTCGTTGAAGTTTTTTACCTGGCTGGCCTGAAGATCCGGCAGCCCGCGCTCGTTTTTCTTGATGTTCGAAAACAGGGTCACTTCGTTCCGGTAAATATTGTAGAACAAATCGGCGGACAGGCTCAGGCGCCCATCCAGAAACCTGCCCATGTATCCGGCCTCGATGGCGATCAACTCTTCGTTTCCGAGGTCGCTATCTCCCAGCACGCGGCTCATGAACTCCTGAAATAAATCCCGGTCGTCTCCGGTCAAAGGACTATCGGACGGGAAATCGACCATCGGGTGGATGCTGGTTTCGAAGAAAGCCGGCTTGCGAAACGAGCGCGCAATTCCCAATCGAACGAACTGCTCGCGGGCCGGCCTGAAAACAGCCGCCAGCCTGGGGCTAATGAATATGTCCGTCATGGTGTTGTAATCGAAGCGTGCCCCGCCGGTGACGGTCACCCAATCAGCCGGCGCAAGTTCGGCATGCACGAAGGCTCCGGCACGCGCTTCGAAGTGCTCGATTCCCGGCTTGTGATAGTCAGGGCTGGATACGTCGGCATAGCTGTCTCCGTCCAGCAGTTCGTCGGAAGCGGCCCGCGAAAATCGGCCGCTGGCGCCCAGCATTATCATCAACGCTGAATAGAACCGCGGCAACGTCCACTGCACTTCGCCGTCCATCACGTCTCCGGTCACATATACCGGCCTGAAGTCGGCCAGGTGAATCCCCGCGTAGTAGAGCGAATCATGAAAATCGGCACTGAAGTTGCCACGGGTCCAGAAAAGCTGTGCATCCAGGTCGTCCGATCTGTAGGCCAGGCGCAAGGATCCGAAACTCAGCTCGCCGTCGATCCCGCTCAGTGTGACCGACATCTCGCCGGTTCCAGTAACGAACCCCCCGTCGAGCAGCAAGCGGCTGCCGTCTGAAAGCGCATATTCGGCCTGGCCGGACAACCTCCAGGCCTTCATGCCAAGCAGTCGCGGGTCGCTGAAAGAACCGGCATAGTTGCCGCCACCGGCCAGCGCAAATTTCATCCGGTCGCTTCCGGCCGAGGCCCGACCGGCAACCGCGTAGGTGCCCACCTCACCGCCCCTGGCGGCCACCCAGGCCGATGTCCCGTCGGGTATCGGCCTGGTCGTAATACTGATGACGCAGGAAAGAGCGTTTGCGCCGTACAGGGACGAACCCGGGCCGCGGATCACTTCGATCCGCTCGATGTCGTTTACCGAGACCGGTAAAATCTCGAAAGTTGTCGTTCCCATTAATTCGTTGTTGACCTCGCGCCCGTCGATCAGCACCAGGCAATGGTTGTTCTCGGGCGTCCAGTCGAGCCGGGCGGCAACAGAGGTGAAGGCCGGCGAGGTTATGATCACGTCCAGGCCCGGCACCAGGCGCAACAGGTCGCCCAGGTTGGTCGCCCCTGTAGTCTCGATGTCCTCGCGGCTGATTACGGTAATGGCCGAGGGACTCATCCCGATCTCCTGCTCGTGCCGGGCGGCCGAAGTGACCGTCTCATCCTCGGAGAAGAACATTTCGACTTCGACGTCCTCGCCCTCTTCGCCCTGGGCAAACGTATTCCCCGGAGCAACGACAAGTACTAAAAATAGTAGAATTCTGAGCCCCCGATCCATGAAGCGATTTTGCCTGTCTAGAATGCAAGAATCAAGCTCGAAGGAGTAAAAGGGTTCCCCGCTTGCTTTACAAGATTCGATGACAATGGCAGACTGATTTCCGACAGCAAGGAGAGACCATGAAAAAGACACTCGGCGCATTCTTTTTGATGGCGTTTACGTCATTCTGCCAGCAGGCTCGGGCGGGCGGGTTTCAGATCTACGAGCACGGGGCTTCGTCAACCGGGATGGCCAACGCCCGCACTGCCGTCGCCGGAGACGTCGATTGCCTGTATTTCAACCCGGCGGCCATCAGCGAGCTTCCCGGCATGCAGCTTCAACTCGGTGTAACGGCCATTCTGCCGTCCATCCACTACGACGCCGCCGGGCGGCCGGCAAACCCGCGACAGTATGAGAGCTACGCCGGCGGTGAATACATCGAAAAAACCGTCAACGACGGTGAGAATTCCGCCGACGCCAAACTGAAACTATTCACTCCCATACATCTTTACGCGTCATACCGCATCGATGCCGCGCACATCTCGGTCGGCTTCGGCCTGAACAATCCCTTCGGGCTCGGCACTTACTGGCCCGGCGACTGGGACGGGCGCTTCATAGCCACCGAGACCGAGATCCAGACATTCTTCAGCCAACCGGTGGTGGCGGTCGACCTGGCAGGCATCTTGGGATTCAGAGACAGGTTGAAACTTTCGCTGGCCGTGGGTTACGACTTCGTTTATGGCACCGCCCGCCTTGGCCGCCAGACCGACCTGCGGGCGGCAGAGGCTCCCAGCCTGGGGACAATCTCCAATCCCGAAGGTTCTTTGCGCATGACCGGCAATGGCTTCGGCCACGGTTTCAACCTGTCCGTCTACGCCGAATTGCCGGGGCTCTTGTCCTTCGGCGCCGCCGTTCGCTCGGGAGTGTCACTCGATTTTGCGGGTACGGCCCGCTTTTCTTTCAATGCAGACGGGATTGCCGCAATCGATCTGCTGGGAATGGCCGTACCCGACGAGACCACCGGCCGGGTCACCATCAACTTGCCCTGGAACATGAACTTCGGCTTGGCCTATTTGGGCATAGACGATCTGGTAATCGCGGCCGATGTCTATTTGACGCTGTTTTCGAGCTATGACCGGCTCAGTATGACCTTCGACTGCGTGGCCGACGGAACATGTTCTGATTCGCTTAACGCCGACCCGATCGTCAAGAACTGGGGCGAATCGATCCAGTTCTCGCTGGGCGCCCAGTACACATTACTAGACTCGTGGACGGTCAGGGCCGGCTGGGGGCTGGTCACCAGCCCGGTGCCCGACTCGACCTACGACCCCTCCCTGCCGGACGGCTTTCGCAACCTGATCTCGGTCGGCCTCGGTTATCGCGGCGGCTTCTGGGGCGCCGATGTCGGCTACATGCTGGCCTTCTGGCAGGGCACCAAGAACAACGACGTCGGAGGCGGCGATTACTTGAATCCCGAGGGCAAGGCCAACGGCACCTATAAAACCGTATCGCACCAGCTGGCGCTGTCTGTATCGGCCTGGTTCTAAAAGGAGCCAAAAAGATGAACAAGAAATCTTTTTCGGTCTTGGCATCTGCTCTGGCTTTGATTCTTGCGCTTGGCGGCTGCGGATCTACGCAGAGCGCGCAACCCGATTCTGCGCGTCACTATGTCTTCAGGGCCATCGGCGGCGCATCGATGGGTGCCATGACCGCGGCCGAACTGGGCCTGCACTACCACGAATACTTCGACATCATCGCTCCCTCTGGCGGGGCGCTCGATCTGGGCATGCTGATCCACTGGTTCAAAGACGGCATGCTGGGCGGCTTCTGCTCGCCCCCCGAGATTGGAAAAATGTGCCGCGATCCCGACCAGACCCAGGACTACGAGCACATGGATTGCGGCGGCCCTTCGGGCGGCGGCTTCGACCGCGAGTCGATGATCGAGACCTTCCAGGACATGTTCATCGCCTATGGAAACCTGGCCTCGTTCAATCCCAAAAACCACTACATGGCCGCGGGAATGCCGGCTGAATACCTCTCGCGAACGAAACAAGAAAAATGCACGAACCCGATAAAACTTACGGGTTTCTACGACTGGCGTTTCAATCCCGAGGGCCAGTGGCCGGTGATCACGTTCTGCGAAGGCGACGGACCGGAACAGGGAATCTTCGACCCAAGCGTGGCCGCGACCCAGCCGGTTGAGCTCACCTATGCCGTGGATATCAACGACAACGGCAAGCGTGACTCGGGCGAACCTGTCATTTTCCAGCTCAGCGAGCGTTACGACGATGTCGGCGAAGACGGCCTGGCCGACGCCGACGAACCCGGTTATGACTCTCAGACAAACCCGGATCCCTCGGGCGATGACTACGATATCCTGGAAAACGGAATGGGAACCGAGAACAACCACCTCTACGATGAGGGTGAGCCGTACCTGGATTACGGTCTCGACGGTGTGGCCGGTACCGCCGACTCGCCATACGATTGGGGCGAGGGCAACGGGCACTTCGACTACAACCCGCACGTGCTGCGCACCGCGGTCATGTACGACCCCTCGCAACTGGTTCAGAACCTGAGTGGCCGCGAGCTCGATCGCCTCGACTTCTACATCGATGTCGGCATCCGTGACCACTTGGGTTTCAAGTTCTCATCCGAGGCCTTCGCCGGTAAGCTCATAGCCCGCGGCCGGCAGGTGGATCTCAGGAATCGTTACGCATCCGTATTGAAGAAAGACTATGACGGTCCCTACGACATCCACTACATCGACTGGGATAACATCGGGCGCGACTTGATGATCATCTATGGCAACCCGGACGCCACTCAGCAAGAGATTGACGCCGGCGACGGCGGCCACGTAGGAAACGGAGCGCAGATCTTCTACCGCTTCTTCACCATGATGTCTTTCATCTCCCAGCGCTGGCCGGACGGCGACTTCGAAGTGCTCGATCCTCCCGATCCGGCCCAGGTACTCGATCGTACCTACCACTCGGAAATCCTCGGCCAGGATCGCCAATACTATGTTTTTCTGCCGCCCGGATACGACGAGCACCCCGAAAAGCGCTATCCAGTGCTTTACTTGATCCACGGCATCGGTATGGATGCCGACGTGCTGACCACCACCGCCCTGTTCTCCGACCCGTGGATGAACGAGGGCACCCTGCAGAAATTCATCATGATTTTTCCTGACGGTCGCTGTCAGGATGACTGCAACTCGGGCACCTTTTTCGCAAACCAGATGGGCCGCGACAAGCCGCCACGGCGCTACGAGGATTCGTTCATCCGGGAGCTGATACCGCACGTTGACGCTACCTACCGCACCCGGGACCCGCTGGACGTTCAAAAGAAATAAGAACTTCTTTACCTGCGGCGAAAGCCGGGTACAATCGACGCCATGCCCAAAGATCCAATCGCCAAGGCCCGCAAGAAGCGAATTTCGGCGCGCCGCCAGGTGCGGGGAGTGGAAGTCGCCGAGCATTCTCCGGTCGAACATCACGAACCCGAGCCGGGTTCGGCCCCCAAGGCGCACCATGCACGACTCGGCCAGTGGTTCGCCACCGGCATCTGCGGCAACGACATTACCTCTTCCTGCCTTTACGTGGCGGCCATCGCCACCCGATTCGCCGGCCGCCTGGCTCCTTTCTGCCTGCTGGCGGTGGCCGGGCTGCTCTACCTGTTTCGCAAGATCTACGCTGAAGTGGTCGGGGCGCTGCCGCTCAACGGCGGCGCCTACAACGCGCTTCTGAACTCGACCACCAAATTCAAGGCATCGATCGCCGCCTGCATGACGATCCTCTCGTACATGGCCACAGCGGTAATCAGCAGCAAGACCGCCGTGGCCTATGTCGACAAGTCGCTTTTCAATGTCCCGGTCATTCCCGCCATCATCTGCCTGCTGGCCGTATTCATGATTTTAAGCATCATTGGCATCACCGAGTCGGCCCGCACCGCGCTTGCGATCTTCATCTTTCATATTGTTACACTGGTCGTCCTGTGCGTCGCCGGAGGGATATACTTCTTCCTGCACCCCGAGGTTTTTACGGCCAACTGGAACGCGCCGCTGCCGGGAGGCAGGGGCGTAGCCTTGGCCTTGTTTTTCGGATTTTCCGCGGGACTACTGGGTATCAGCGGCTTCGAGTCGTCGGCCAACTTCGTCGAGGAACAGGCTCCCGGGGTCTTCCCGAAGACACTCAGAAACATGTGGATCGCCGTCACCGTCTTCAATCCTCTGATTGCCTTGCTGGCGCTGGGCGTGCTGCCGATGCCAGTAATCACGTTCAAGGACAACCAGGACTACCTGCTGGCAATAATGGGCGGCCAGGCCTCCGGAGCCTGGTTGCAGACCGTGGTGGCGGTCGACGCCGCCCTGGTGCTGTGCGGGGCGGTGCTGACCTCGTTCGTCGGCGTCAGCGGGCTGGTACGGCGAATGACTCTCGACCGCTGCCTGCCCCAGTTGTTGCTCAAGGAGAACCGGCGCGGCACCAATCATCGTATCTTCATCCTTTTCTTCCTGCTGTGCACCTCGATCATCCTGGTGACCGGCGGCGACCTGTTGGCTTTAGCCGGCGTCTACACCCTCTCGTTTCTGGGCGTGATGGCGCTTTTCGTGATCGGCAACATTCTGCTCAAGGTGCGCCGCAGCAGGATGCGCCGCCCGGTCCGGGCCGGCTGGCCGACCGTCATCCTGGCGCTTTCACTGACCGTCGCCGGCCTGATAGGCAACATCAAGATAGACAGCCGCAATCTCAAGTTCTTTCTGACATATTTCGTACCAACGGTGATTGTCGTCGGCCTGATGTTCCTGCGCATCCACCTTCTCAAGGTGCTGCTGGTCATGTTGCGAGGAATCGCGGCCAGACTCGGCCGCTTCCAGGAGCGTATGAGCAAGCGCATCATGGACAAGATCGACGCCATCAACTCGCTGGGCATCATCTTTTTCACCCGCGGCGACAGCTTGGCCTCGCTCAACAGCGCCATGCTCTACGTCAGACAAAACGAACTGACCAAGCGCGTACGGGTGATACATCTTTTCGACAAACGCCAAGACGTTCCAGAGGACCTCGAGCGCGATCTCGAAATGTTGGACGAGGCCTATCCGGAGATAAAGATCGATCTGGTTCTGCGCAAGGGCAAGTTCAATCCCAAGACGATAGAAAAGCTCTCCAAGGAATACGGCGTAGAGAAAAACTACATGTTCATCGGCGCCCCGGGCGACAAGTTTCCCCACAATCTCGAAGACCTCGGAGGAGTGCGGATCATCCTCGAGTAAAGCCCTATTCGCTTGAATTCACTCGCGGCATCAATTATGCTGCGACGATCGAATTTTTACGAAAGGTTTGCGATGCAAATCATCTGCGTGTCGCGAGGAACTTTCGCCGGAGGCAAGAAACTGGCCGAGGCCCTGGCCGCGAAGCTGGGTAGCGATTGCCTGTCCCGCGAGGAAATTACCGACGCGGCCACCGGGGCCGGCATCCCGGTCGGCAAGCTCGAAATGAATATGCTTCGCCGTCGGCCGATGAGCGAACAACTGGCCATCGATAAAGAGCGATACAAGGCATTCGTTACGGCCACGCTTTGCGAACGGGCCTTGAAGAACAACCTGGTCTACCATGGGAGAACCGGACACCTGGTTCTCCCCGGGGTTACACATGTTCTGCGCGTGCGTGCAATCATGGACCCCGAGCAGCGCATGCAGGCGGCCATGCAGCGCCTCAGGCTGGACCGGGAGAAGGCACACAAATACATCGCGGAGGTTGACGAGGATCGCCGCCGCTGGGTGCGCAGCCTGTACAACACCGACTGGCACGATCCCGGCTCCTACGACATTGTGATCAACCTGTCGCACGTGAATGTCGAAAACGCGGCGACCGGTTTGCTCTCGATGGCTCAGCTTCCAGAGTTTCAGGCAACCCCGGCCACGCTGCAGACCGTAAGCGACCTGTGGCTGGCGGCCCGCTGCCGGCTGGCTATCGGTGCCGATCAGCGCACCGGCGACATAGACGTCAAAATCAGGTCGGACCGCGGACAGATCTCGGTAACCTACTTGCCGCGCGACGCCTCCCGGGCCGGATTGATCCCGGAAGTTCTCTCGAAGATCGAGGGCATCGGGGAAGTCATGTGCACCATGGCCTCGACCAACGTGCTCTGGGTCCAGGAGCAATTCAACCCCGAGGGCGAATCCCTCGATCAAATTCTGCAGGTGGCCGGCCGCTGGAACGCCGCGGTAGAGCTGGTTCAACTCAAGGAAGAAAGCGATCATGCGCCTGCCCGGGCCGAGGCCGAAGCGGATACCCCTTCGCCGGCACCTGCGGAAACGGGGGGAATTCTCGACGATAGCGTGATCGAGCGCGATTCCAACCTCGATCAGGGCATGCGCAAGACACGCGAGCGCCTCATCTCTGCCGGGCGCGCCGGCGGCTACCGCCTGCTAACGGGTGGTCCCCAGGAACTGCTTTCAAATATTGATCGGACCATAGCATACAACCTGGTAGTGGTCGGAGACCTGTGTGTGACCAAGGGTGCCGCCGTCAGCAAACGCCGGACACAGGAAATGGTGAGCTTTCTCAGCGACAGCCTGCGCATGCCGGTGATCGAGGCGGCCGAGATGAAATCGCAATTCATGTTTGGCCCGGCGCAACTTATTAAGATGCTTTTTTTAGCCGCCGTGACGGTTGTGCTTTTGCTACTGGTCATGACGAACCAGGAGACCGTGCTCGGTTTCATCAACCAGGGAACATGCTTCTTCACGGGCTGCGAAGAAGCCGGCACCAGTCACAGGATATTGAGCGCCGTGGCCGTGGCTGTCTTCGTGCCTGTCTTTGCTTTCTGCTACGGCGGCTTTACCCGTTTTCTTTTCAGATTGCTGCGGTTCGGATGATGCCACGTGCGATGCAAAGGACGCTAACAACATACGAGGGTCGTAAACATGCCTGAATTCCTAATGGGCAACTATTTCGTTCAAATCGACCTGGCGATCATAGGCCAGGTTGTGCTGCTGGGGTTCATCGGCGGCACGCTCAGCGGCTTCATCGGAAGCGGTGGTGCCTTTTTCATGACCCCCGGCATGATGAATATCGGCGTGCCGGGCCCGGTGGCGGTGGCCAGTAACATCACCCACAAGTTCGGCAAAGCCATGATCGGCTCCCGGGAACACGGCAAGATGGGGCATGTCGACAAGAAACTGGCCGCCTTTATGCTGATCACGGCCGCCTTGGGCATCAACCTGGCGGTCTGGGTGATGAAGATGATGTTTGAAGGATCCGGCGGCGAGGGAGGCGAGCACGGCGCCGGGGCCGACCTGTACATCAGCCTGGTTTTCTCCATCGTTTTGGCTTTCGTCTCGATTTCGATGATCAAGGATATGATCCGCTCGAGAAAATCCGCAGACAACAAGCCCTCGCGAAAGATTGTCGACTTTCTAGGCCGCCTCAACCTGCACCCGATGATCAACTTGCCGGTGGCCGATGTTAAAGTCTCGTTGTGGGTGATTTTGGTCTGCGGGCTGGCGACCGGCTATTTGGCCGGCACCATCGGAGTCGGCGGTTTCATCGGCGTACCGGCCATGATCTATGTTTTCGGCATCTCGTCCCAGGTGGCCGCAGGCACCGAACTGTATCTGGCCATGTTCATGGGCGCCTACGGCGCTCTTAACTTCGCCCTGCAAGGAATGGTCGACCTGCGCCTGACGCTGCTGCTTTATCTTGGTTCGCTGATCGGAATTCACCTGGGCGTCTACGGCACCAAGGTCGTGCGCGAGGTGTTCATTCGACTGGTGACCGCCTTGATCATCATTATTTGTGTCGTGAGCCGAGTGATCGCCATTCCGGTCTACCTGCGCAAGCTCGGCTACGTCGACTTCCCGGCCGAGATGGACACATATTTCAACACCGGCAGCAAGGCGTTGTTGTACATCAGCGGTATCGGCGGCATGATCATGATTCTGTTCTTCGTCTTCAAAGCCTATTTGCAACGGCGCAGGGTGCACGCGTCGCTGGTCGCCACCCGCGGAAAAGCCGCCGCCTGAGGAATACTCAATGGAAAACAAGATTTCCATTATGCTGGTCGATGATGAGGAAATAGTCGGAAAGCGGTTGAAAAAGGCCCTGGAAGCCGAGGGCTACGAGATCGAGGTCTTCATGAGCGGCACGGCGGCCATCGAAAGACTCGCGCAAAGAATCTTCGATATTGTAGTCACGGACATCCGTATGGATGACGTGGACGGGATCGACGTGCTCGACGCGGTTATGAAAAACGCGCCGCAAACCAGGACTATCATGATTACCGGTTATGCAACCGCTGAGATTGCCCGAGAGGCCCAGGCCAAGGGAGCTTTTGATTTCATTGCCAAGCCTTTCCGGCCAAAGGATCTCAGCAAGGTAATTCACAAGGCGACACAGGAGATTAAGAAATCACGAAGCGGCTCCTCCCCGTGAGGCGGGAAGGTCGAATGACCGAAAGTAACAACGAATCACCCAAGGAAAACAAAGCCCCGTCACTGGGGTCGGTGCTGACATCCGAAGATCTGTCTTCCCGTGACGTTGAGTTCGAAGCGGCGGCCGACAGGGCCCTCCAGGAACGACCTACTTTCAGTATCAGGGCGAAACTGCTGCTGGCCTTCGCGCTGTTCTTCGTGCTCACCTTGGCAACCGTGTTGTGGTCCATCGATATCATGGGTGAGGTGCAGGACAAGATACTGTTCCTCGAGGTGGCAGACGACTACAAGGTCGAGTTGCAACAGGCGCGCAGGTTCGAGAAGAACTTCCTGCTTTACGGTACCAACCTTGATGACGCTCGCGAGCACGCACACAGGGCCCAGCATCTCACAGAAAGAAACTCCGAGCGCTTTCTCAAGACTGTCGGGAAACGCCCGCTCGATGTAATGAAATCGCAGCTGGCTGAGTATCTCAAATTGCTCGACGCCGTCGGCCGTGGAGAGCGCGAGCGCCACGAGAACGCACTGCGCGATCACGGCGCCAAGGTGCTCAAACTGGCCCGGGACTTCGTGATCAAGGAACGCAGGCTGGTACAGTCAATGATCACGCTTGCCCGCCGGATACCTTTTTTCTTCCTGGCGGCGCTGGCGGTGCTGATGGTGGTCGTGGGCGTTTTTTTAGCCCGTCAGATCATCGGGGCATTGACCCGTTTCATGGAATACACAAAGCGCATAGCCGACGGTGACTTCACTCCCATCACGCCCACGCGGAAATATCGTGATGAGTTCTCCAAGCTGGCGCTGACGCTCAACCGCATGGTACGAGAGCTGGACAGGCACCATCGTATCCTGACCGAGTCACACAAACTCAGGGCCATGGGAACACTGGTGGCCGGCGTGGCCCATGAACTCAACAACCCGCTGAACAACATCATGCTGACCGCCTCGCTCTTCAAAGACGAGTACAAATCGCTCGAAGAAGACGAGCGGCAAGAAATGATCAACGACGTTGTAGACCAATCGGAGCGGGCCAAGAAGATAGTCGCCAACTTGCTCGATTTCGCTCGCCAGAGCGAAGCCAGCATAAGGCCGCTCGACTTGCGCCAGATCGTCGTCGAGACGATCCAACTCGTCGGAAACCACATGAGAATGAAGAAGATCCATTTGATAACTGACTTGCCCGACGATCTGCCGGCAGTTCACGGCGACAGGCAGTTGCTCAGCCAGGTTTTCATGAACCTGATTCTTAACGCAGTAGATGTCCTGCCCGAGAAGGGCGAAATCAGTATCCGTATTAGCCCTGATCGACGTGAGGGATACCTGGGCGTAGACATCACCGATAACGGTCCCGGAATCCCCGAACACATGATGGGCCAGATCTTCGATCCGTTCTTCACCACCAAGCCGACAGGCAAGGGAACAGGTCTGGGTCTGTCCGTCTCGCGCGGAATCCTGCGCAAACTAGGCGGCTACATTCTGGTCAGAAGCGAGTTGGGCAAGGGCTCGACCTTCACCGTGCAGTTGCCAGTAACGACAGTCCCGGCGGAAATCTCCGCGCACAAGGCTGAGGGTTTCTCGTCGGCCGGATCGGGAGAATAGTCATGTCTTGTATCAACATTTCCAAGCTGTCTTACTCTTCCGGCAAGGAAATCGCTAAGACCATCGCCGATCAGCTGGGTTACGACTGCATCGAGGACGAGATTTTCGACGACGCCGCTAATGCTTCAGGATTCGACCGCCAGAAGCTGCAGCGGGCGTTCAGCCAGGCGCCTTCGCTTTTCGGCATGTCACTGTCGAGTAGAAAAATACTCAGCGCCCATGTCCAGGCCGCCCTGGCACGCAGGCTTGTCGAAGACGATCTGGTCTATCACGGCCCTTTCGGGCACTTGATGGTCAAGGGAGTCTCACACATCTTCACGGTTCGCGTGCATGCTCCCGTTGCTCAACGAGTGGCCGAAATGATCAAGCGCACAAACGTCAACGGCCGGGAAGCCGAGAAAACGATCCTGCGTGAAGACCGTCAGCGATTGGAGATCGCCCGGCTGCTTTTCGGCGCGAACGATGATGACACCAGTAACTTCGATCTGGTCATCAACACTTCCCAGTTGGACACAGAGACGGCCGTGAGCATAATTGCCGAGACCATAAAGCTGCGTCGTTACCGCCCGATGACCTACTCGCTGCGCTGCATGCAGGACACTGAGTTGGCATGCCGCGC
>Ga0315535_1000633_pt1 | contig 24789 bp, 24 predicted proteins | sample SalMarSW160220MG_2_FD_203092 | JGI IMG/M metagenome (GOLD analysis project Ga0315535, IMG submission 203092) | Salt marsh sediment microbial communities from the Plum Island Ecosystem LTER, Massachusetts, United States - Salt Marsh Sediment SW1602-20 ... | reverse complement strand
TACTTCGTGCCTACATCATACGGCAAGGCAATGCCCGGCGTCGAGGTACACGCGAATGTCGTGCAGCAATTATTGACTGGCAGGAACGTCAGGATTGCACCTGCATGGCTAACGATACTGACAATATTCATCGTCGCACTGGTGGTCGCGCTGCTTGTCTACTACCTTCCGATATGGCTATCAGCGTCCTTGTCTGCCGCCCTGTTCCTGATATACATATTCATCGCCATATTCGTCTTTGATGCGGGCATCATACTCAACATAGTGTACGTCCCAGTGTCAATCATCGTGACGTATCTCGCAACCATGATATACTTCTACCTCTCTGAGAAGAGATCCAAGAAGCAGATAAAGGGCGCGTTCGAGAAGTACGTCTCGAAGGACGTGATATCCCACATACTCGAGCACCCCGAGAAACTGAAGCTCGGAGGAGAAAGAAGGGAAATAACAGTCTTTTTTTCCGATATACGAGGCTTTACAACAATCTCAGAGAAGCTCGGACCTGAACAGCTCGTGCATCTGCTGAACGAATACCTCACAGAGATGACCAACATCATACTTCGTTATAACGGCGTGGTCGACAAGTACATGGGAGACGCGATCATGGCGTTCTGGAACGCGCCGTTGAACCAGCCCAGGCACGCAGAGATTGCATGCATGGCATCGCTCGACATGGAAAGGCGGCTCAAGGAGCTCCAGAAGAAATGGAAAGCTGACGGGGTCCCGCATCTCGAGATAGGCATAGGCCTGAACACAGGAGCTGCAGTCGTCGGCAACATGGGAAGCTACGACAGGTTTGACTATACTGCGATGGGAGACACAGTCAACCTCGGCTCACGCCTTGAAGGCATCAACAAGCCATACGGCACAAGGATGATAATCAGCGAGAGCACAAAGAAGAAAGTAGAGAAGAAGAAATTCCTCGTCAGGAAACTCGACATGGTCAGGGTGAAAGGCAAGAACGAGCCAATTGTCATCTATGAACTGGTCTCGGCGAAAAAAGACGCTGCTGACTGGTATTATGATGTTGTTACCCGTTTCGAGAAAGGACTTGAACTCTACTTCAAACAGAAATGGGCTGCCGCGAAAAAAGAATTCACTGCTGCTGAGAGCATCAGGGTGAAAAAAGGCAAAGCGCACGACGGACCGTCAAACGCGTTCATCGAGAGATGCGACTTCTTCAGGAAGCACCCGCCAGGCAAGGGCTGGGACGGAGTGTGGGTCATGAAGACTAAGTAGAAATTAGTTACTGACAGTCCTCAGGGCAGTCGTCCGCGTCCTCGCCGGATTCGCAGACGCCGTTGCCGCAGTCCGATTCGCAGTCATCGTCGTCATTGGCGTTGCAGTCCTTCGGGCAGCAGCCGTCGTCATCCCTGCACCTTAGTTCTGGCTTGGTTCCGCAGTATGCATTGACATGGCCTGCGAAGAAGCAGGTATCCCTCGTGCATGGGTCGTCATCCTTGCAGTCGCCGTTGGAGCCGCACTCAGGCACCACGCACCTGCCTTTGCTGCACTCTGCAGGAGAGGTGCACGCGCAGTCCTCGTAACAGGAATCACAGTTCTCATCACTGTCGCAATTGTTGTCGCCGCAGAAAGGGTCGCGCTTGAACACTGGAGCGGGTTCGGGCTCAGGTTTGTCCTCTTCAACGGCATGGACCTCCATCTCTGGCTGCTCAACCTCTGCAGGAGACTCTTCGGGAATATCTTCAGCAGGCCCATCGACAGACTTGACCTTGACCTGCCTCGAGCCCCCATTGCAGCCTGCAAGCAGCAGCAATGAGACCATGAACAGGATGCATAATGCAGAACAGACACATCCAGCAGATATTCTTCCCAATGCCGCACCTCTGACAGATGATAGGGAGGAGAGACATATTTAAAGATTTTGGATTATAAACCGGATGGATTGATGCGCGAGAGATGATCGAGAGCCATTTATAAACACGGGGAAAATTTTAAAAACACGTTCCCAAACCAGTAATGTATCCGTCACAGTCATCTACCACATTCACTACAACATTCACTACAACATTCACTATAACATTCGCCATCACATTCATCTTTTTCAACAGATCTTATCTAAACAGCTTTCATCTGAAAATCGGTGGTTGGATTGGAGAATATCAGGATAGGCATCGTAGGCAACATAGGAGTCGGAAAGTCGACGCTTGTCAACGCTGCCATAAGGCCTCCGTTATGCGACGTTCTTCTTGACGTCATACCGAACCGCAGCAAGCGTCTAAAGGTGCACGCATTCAAGGAAGAGTTCAATCCCATAGTCCTGGACGCATTCTACAAGGACCCTGTGGCGAACGCATTCACTGCGCAGATAGAGTTCTTCAATGCGCGGCTCGCAAGGCAGAAGAAGATAGAGCAGGCCACAGGCATAATCCTGGAGGACAGGACACTCGCAGAAGACCACTACATATTCGGCATGGCACAGAAGATACTCGGCAACATGAGCGAGGCAGAGTTCCAGGCATACCGCAAGTCATATGAGATGCTCACAGAGAAGATACCAGAGCCGGACCTCATGGTCTATCTCAAGGCAGATGTCGACACCCTGCTGCAGAGGATAAAGGAAAGAGGCAGGGAGAGCGAGACATCCATACCTGCGAGCTATCTCGAGACGCTCAACCAGCTGTACGAGCAGTTCATATCACGGCACGCGAAATGCCCTGTGCTGGTCATAGACACGGCCAAGCAGAACGGCAAGAGCATAGACGAGCAGATCAGGGACATAGTCCGCATGATAGCGGACAAGATACGGACGCTCGACCTCAGGATAACCGCTCCAGGGCTCAGCGAATGGGTGACGCTTCCGGAGACAAAGGCCACGATGAAGGCCATCGAGGCAGAGAAGAAGCTCGAGGAATACTTAAGGAAGAACCCCAAGCTGATAGCCATCGCAGGCAATGTGGGGCTGGGCAAGTCCACGCTCGCCGCGATAATGGAGCGCAGCCTCGGGCTGAAAGGGCTGTTCGAGAACCCTGAAGAGAACCCACTGCTGGAGAAGTTCCTGGCAGACAAAAAGGCGTACTGCTATGCATTGCAGATGCACTTCCTGAAGATGAGGTCAGAGCATCGCCGCCGTGGAAAGAGCGGCGACGGAAGCTATGTCAAGGACAGGTCATTCGCAGAGGACCTCCTCGTGTTCTGCCACCAGTTCAATAAGGACGGCTACCTGTCAGACAGGGAGCTGGAATCATTGTCGACAGCATTCAAGACAGAGAGCAACAGGCTGCCGAACGCAGACGTGCTCGTAGTGCTCAAGGGCAGCCCTGAGATAGCGTGGAAACGCATACAGCAGAGAGGGCGCGAGATGGAGGTCGAGGGCGGATGGAGCCTGAGCGAGATACGCGCCCTCGGCGAATGGTACAAGTCATACCCTAAGGACGTGAGCAGGTTCGGTTTCCATGAAGGACCCGTGGTGATCGTGGACATAGGGAAGCTTGACCTGACGAACAGGATACACGTCGGTTACATATTCCACCAGATATACGAGGCACTGACAAATCCCGACGATAAAAAAGATGCAGGAGAGACTCCGCGCAGCGTGCTCGCTGCGAGCATGCCTGATGATATGATGCCTGAGAAAGATGTCAGCCGCGCTTTCTGCGCTTCAGAGAGCCAAGATACTTCTTCGTGACGTCATTGTCGAAACAGACAATCACTTTCTCTATCGAAGATCCCTCGAATTCTTTGACTACTGAGAGGACAGTATTCAGGGACTGCGCAGGCGTGACGCCGTATGACTTCCTCGCGCAGCAGACAGGGACAGCTATGCTCTTCGACTTCAGGGAAGCGGCTATGCTGAAAGCCTTCCTGATGGCGCGCCTTATGGTGTCTTTTGTAGCAGGCAGGCGCTGCGCATGGGTTAGCGAGAGCTTATAGGACATGCACACAGCATGGATGAGATTCCTCTTGTCATGCTTTGACCATCCCCTGTCAAGCACTGCCTCGCCCCTGCGGAACTTCTTGTGCCTGTGCCTGACCAGAAGCCGGAGAGAGGAGAGCTGCGCACAGGTCGGGGTCCAACCGTTCTCTTCATACACGCGTATGTAATCATCCCTTATGCGCTCAGGCAGCTTATCAAGCAGGGAGAAGTATTCCCTCTTCTGTCCCATGCTAAGGCGTGGCGATGACTCGCGGATGCGGCCAGCGCCGCTCGTGCCAAGAAGGAGGAAGCCGTTGGCAGAATTGATAATTGTGTCTGCGCGCTTGTCTATCGCAAAGCCTGCTGCGTACCTGACCCGGATCCTCTTTTTCATCTTAATGATTATCACGCCCACTACCCTGCTAAAGATTGAAATCATGGATGAAACCCTTTATCATCCTGTACTGGTCGATGTACTTGAAGCCGTTGTCCGTGAGGGTGATGAATCTCTTGCCTTTCCTGTCCTTTATCTCTTTCACAAGCCCCTTTTCCATGAGCTCATTCATGTAGTCAGTGAAGCTCTGGCTCGAAAGATTGGAGTAACGCAGGAGAGGCGTCGGCCTTATGGAATTATGATTGTCCCTCACTATCTTCAGGATATCATGTATCACCTCTAACCTGTCTCTCTTCTTCATTTTAGCTCTATTTCGCCCATCTAACTACTTCGTCCATCTATACACCTTGTAGAATATCAGCCCGAACACTGCCGCTGAGACCGCATAAGACACCACATTGACCCCGAAAGGTATGCGCCATCCAGGGCTCATCACGAACACGTTCGCCACCCAGCCGACGAAAAGCAGGGCATATATGATGAAAAGCCTCGAGAAGCCCTTCGAGTGCCTGCTCTTCACGTAAGCCAGGACAAGCGTAGCGACTATGATGAGCAGCTGTATCAGGCAGATGACAGGCGCAAGCCTGAACAGGAAAGCGAGCACGGCGACAGACAAAGCCACGACATGCGTGACCGCAAGGAAATGCTCAGTGTTGACGCTCTTCCACAGCAGGCTCATGAGCAGGTAAAGTATAGCCACAGTGCTGAAATAACTCGTGAACAGCAGGGGCAACGGCCCGATTATAGGCCTCGGGAACATGAAATCAAAGACCATCCCTGATATGCTGAAGAGATGGAACGCGAACCTGAAAAGGAACGCGAGGGCAAAGAAAAGGAAAGTATACCTGAAATAGCTTATGCCCTTGTGCTTTGTCAGCTTGTACATCTCCTTTGTCCTGAAGAATATCATCAGGCAGAGGATTATCACCAGGGCAGAGAACGCAAGCTCAACGCCCATCCATAATGGATTGCAATGAGGACATCTTATCATGGTACCACCAAGAAACATATCATATTTAAACGTTTATAAAAAATATGGACTTAAAGTGCATGTTGTCAAGTCCCTGACCAAAAGGGCTGCAGCTTCGTCCGGCCCTCTCTTATCCCTGGTTTATGCACTTCAAATCCATATTGTTTATAAATACAGACGTGCAGGATATGACAGCATGAACAGCAAAAAGCAGGTCCTCATAAGCCTCAGGAACGTCTGGAAGATATATCAGATGGGAGAGGTAGAGGTTCCTGCGCTGAGAGGGGTGACGGTAGACATAAACAAGGGGGATTTCGTCGCGATAATAGGCGCGTCAGGTTCTGGCAAATCGACGATGATGAACCTTGTAGGCTGCCTCGACCTTCCCACAAAAGGCAGCATATTCCTGAAGTCAAGAGACATAACCAAGCTATCTGAGTCAAATCTCGCAGGACTCAGGGGCAGGACAATAGGCTTCATATTCCAGCTCTACAACCTGCTTCCGACAATGACCGCATACGAGAACGTCCTGCTGCCCCTTGAGCTCCAGGACGTACCAGACATCAAGGCAGAAGAGCGGGCAAGAAAAGTGCTCGATCTCGTAGGGCTCAAGGACCTGATGCTCCACAGGCCAGGACAGCTTTCCGGGGGCCAGCAACAGAGGGTCTCGATCGCCCGAAGCCTCGCAGGAGACCCTGACATAATACTCGCGGACGAGCCCACAGGCGCGCTCGACAGCATCACGGGAAGGCAGGTCATCGAGATGCTCTACAAGTTATGGAAAGACGAGGGAAAGACCGTGATCATGGTCACGCACGACCTCCATCTCGCAGAGTATGCCCACACGCATATCGAGCTGAAGGACGGCAGGATAATCAGCACTTCACTAAACAAGAACCAGAGGAAACCAGGGTGAAAAAATGAACAAAAGGACAATAATCATATTGCTCGCACTTATGTTGTGCATACCTGCAATCAGGGCAGAATACACATACATAGCAGACTCGCAGGTGGTCACGGCAAGCCTCGTGAACCAAATCCCTGACCCTGCAGTAGCGGGAAACACGGTCGAACTTAGCATAGCGATCGAGAACTACGGAGGACAGGCTGCCGAAGGGTATGATGTGGAGATCGTCCCGAAATACCCTATAGAGACTCTCCCCGGAGAGACATATATCAAGAACACAGGACTGCTCCAGGGCTTCCAGGTCGATAATGAACAGAAGATAATCAAGTTCAAGGTACGCACTGACAAGGACGCGACAGCAGGGACGTACGACTTTGACATACTCATATACAAACCAGGAGAGAAGGACTATGCCGTGACAAAGAAGACGCTCAGCTATGACCTCACCGCCAGGGAAAGCGCAGAGATAATACACATAGACAAGGTAGAGCTGATACCAGGCCAGCAGACGCCGATCGAATTCACAATAACCAATGTCGGATCGGCCCCGCTCAAGGAACTGTCATTCTCATGGTCAAATGAGGACGACGCAGTCCTGCCTGTAGGCTCTGCAGACAAGAAATACGTCAAATACCTAGGAGTGGGGGAGAAGGTGACACTCACATACGATGTCATGGCAGACACCAACGCAGATACAGGGCTCTACAAGCTCGACCTGCTGCTCTCGTACGAAGATCCTGTGACAAACACCTACACAGACATAACCGACCATGCAGGAGTCTATGTCGGCGGAGGCACTGACTTCGACGTAGCATTCTCAGAGAGCACGAACGGCGACACATCATTCTCAGTCGCGAACGTCGGGAGCAATCCCGCATACTCTGTATCGGTCAGGATACCCAAGCAGGACGGCTGGAGAGTAAGCGGACCAGACAGCGCAATAATAGGCAACCTCGACAAGGGAGACTACACTGTAGCGACGTTCGCCCTGCAGCAGGCCATGGCAAGGCAGCAGACGCAGGCAACTACCGGAAATGCGCAGGCACAGCGCACCTTCCAGAGGAACGCCACGCAAGCAGGCCAAGCAGGCATGATCCCCAACACAGTGACTGTGGAAGTGGACTACACAGACACCATGGGAAACAGGCTGACAGTAAAGAAAGACGTCTCTGTAAGCGGCAGCACGAACATGAACGTGACAGGAGCGTTCCGGAACGGCACAAGGATGACTACACAGCAGACAGGCTTCTTCTCCCAGTACAAATGGTACATAATAGGGATGTTCGCACTTTTCGTATTGTACATAGCGCACAAGAAGTACAAGGAGCGCAAGCTGCTAAACCCTAAATTCAAGCTATCCGACCTGTTCAGGAAAAAACGAGACTAAGCAGATGAGACTAAGCAAGTGCCTAAAGCACGCCTTCAACATGGTCCTGCACAGCAAGCTGCGCAGCTGGCTGACCATACTCGGTATCGTCATCGGAGTAGGCGCAGTCATAGCAATAGTATCGCTCAGCGAAAGCGCGCAGCAGGAGATGGAGTCACAGCTCAGCGGCCTCGGAGGAGACCTCATCACGCTGACAGCCGGGTTCTCAAGAGGAGGCATGGCGTTCCGCGGGCCCGGAGGGGATTTCGGCGGCGGCGGAGCAAAAGCCACCAAAGAGGATATAGTCCTTGACAGGACAGATGTCCAGACCCTAAAAGGGGTACCTGAGATCGCATACATAGACACAGAGATACGGGGATCAGTCGATGTATCCTACCTCGGCAGGTCAGGCACGGTGACGCTAACAGGAGTCGACCAGAAGACATGGTCGCATGTGACCACCGAGACATTGAGCGACGGAAGGTTCCTAGACTCCGCAGACCAGAACGTCATAGTCATCGGCGGAGGCCTGGCAAGCTCATACTTCGACCAGCCCCTGGGGATAAACAAGATGCTCACGATAGAGGGCAGCACATACAGGGTGGTCGGAATACTGGACGACAACGGAAGGAGCATATACATGCCCATACAGATGGCATTCCAGGTCATACCAGACAAGGAACAAGGCGTCTATGATACCATAATAATAAAGGTCAAGAACGAGGACACCGTCCTGGAGGACCTGACAAAGATAGAGCAGAGACTGATGGTCACGAGGCACGTGACCAACAGGACAAAAGACTTCTCGCTCAGCTCGAACAAGCAGATGCAGGCGACAAGGGCAGAGATGATGTCGACGATGAGCATGTTCCTGATCGCTCTCGCGGCAGTATCGCTCATAGTGGGAGCTGTCGGGATTGCCAACACCATGTTCACCTCGGTGCTCGAGAAGACAAGAGACATAGGGATAATGAAGGCGATAGGCGCAAGGAACAGCGACATACTTCTCATATTCCTGTTCAACTCAGCGATCATCGGGCTTGTCGGAGGCATACTCGGAATCATATTCGGCGGCGTGCTCTCAGGATTCATACCCGCACTGCTCGGAGACGTCCGTTTCTTCAGAGGCGGAGGGTTCGTATCCATGAACGCAATCATGATGGCAGTATCAGTGTCCGTAGGCGTGGGAGTCATCGCAGGGGCGATACCTGCATGGAAAGCATCGAAGCTGAAGCCGGTAGATGCTCTTAGGTACGAGTAGGTACGAGTGAAAATTCAGAAACCTTTAAAAAGGAAATTCCATTATACAGCAGATATCGCTATCGAAGAGGTGATAAACATCAAGAAAGCAATCCTGCTTATTGCAATCATATCATTGGCGCTAGTTCTTAGCGGATGCGAAGGACCTCAAGGTACGCAAGGCGAGCCAGGACCTAAAGGAGAGAAAGGCGACACTGGAGATACCGGGCTGACAGGACCCCAGGGTCTGCAAGGCGAGAAAGGCGACACAGGACCTCAGGGGGAGAAGGGCGAACCTGGAGACGAGGGACCACCTGGAGCAGACGGCGAGTGCGACTGCGACGTCACGCAGGCAGAGTATGATGACCTTGTCGGAAGGATAGATGACCTTGAATCCGCGGACAATGACTTCGACGACAGGATGGATGCTGCAGAAGCAGACATTGCGGACCTTGACGACAGGGTGGATGACCTGGAAGCTTCGTGATAGAGGAGCGGCACAGACCAAGCTCACCTGACATGATGCTTCACCCACCACATGAACAGGGTCATAAGTATGAACATGGCGACAAGACCCAGCAGCACAAGGACTAACTTCCTGTTCTCCAATTCCGGGTCAATCTCAGAAGATTTCCAGGACTTCCGGGGCATCCTGTGACCGAACTTGTAATGTTTTGCCATGCTGATTACCCCTTTCAGCCAGCACTCTGCCTTGCATAAGCGCCGATCTTCCAGCGCCGTATCAGGCGGGTAAGGATCAAAGGCACAACCAGCGTGAATATCACCGTCGCGGCGATGAGAACAGAGTAGAGGTCAGACGCTATTATCCCATTCTGGAAGAGAATATTAACTATCACGATGCTGGTGCTCAGCTTGACCATGAGGCTGGTCCCCATTATGATTGACTCCCTGCTGCCCAGCCTCTTACGCCCCATAACATAACTGCCGACGATCTTAGCAAAGGCGGTGACCGCAACCACGAGAAAGACAGGCCATGATGTCCTCAGAAGCCCTGCTACATCAGTAGACAGGCCTACAGACAGGAAGAATATCGGCGCGAAAAGGCCATACGACACCGTCCTTATCTCAGAATCCACAAACCTGAGCTTGTCCGCAGGTATTATGTTCCTCAATGCTATGCCCGCAAGTATGGCCCCTAATGCCGCTGACTCGACGAACTTGCCGATACCGATGAACAGGAATATGAAGAATATGACGAAAAGGAAAAAAGAATGTATATCGCTGAACTTGAAAGCACCTACCTTTGAGTGGAGCTTGTGAAGCACAAATACCACGAGGAAAAGTGAGCAGAGGAGGACCAGGTCCACGAATATGTTGAGATGGGTGTGACCTGCAGAACGGCTTATCAGCACAGAAGCAGCCAATATAGCGACTATCTCCACAAAATCATCAAGCACGCCGATGCTGAGTATTGTCTGCCCCAGCTTTGTCTTAACAAGCCGGAACTCATCAAGTATAGGGAGGAGGACAGCCTCTCCGACAGTGGAGAAAGAGGTCGCGACGATTAGCGACACGACCCATGACACGCCGAACACGTAATGGACAAGCAGGGACCCCAGCATCGTCTCAGCCAGGATGATGACTGCAGTTGTCTTGATTATGAATGCGCCCTGCCTTAACATACTCTTGAGTTCAAGCTCGAACCCTATGATGAAAAGAAGAAAGTACATACCCAGATCAGCAAGGAAGCTGAACGACCCTGAAGATGTCACCTCTGTGAAAGGGTTATACACCGCAAGACCAAGACCGATCACAAGAGCTGCAAATATCCAGGGTACATTGAACTTCTCAAGCAGCATCCCCACAATAAAGGTCAATAGGAACACTCCTGCCAAAAAAAGTATTATCTCCAAAGGGTACACCTCTTATTTCCTTGAGAGCCTAATCGGCATAATATAATTTAAAGCTTTCGGCAAAATTGAACGGAAAAACGCCGTCGCCCGGACTTTCACCACCAGACTTTGATCCTGATGCTTTTGAACCGGGAAGGGATTGCTCCCAGCGGTTGGCTCGCACTGCCAAGCAGTTTCGAGACCGCCGCATTCGGCTTCCTTGCGGAATGTACCGGATTGTGCCACGACGGCATATCTAGAAGGGGATTAGAGTCATTTAAAAAGTTATTGATTGTCTGATGTGCTTCCAGGGGCAATTCTCACAAGAGGCTTGGCAAATCCACTGCTGCAGGAAGTTAGTTTGATTTTGTGCTGTTTTGGTCAATGCATGCATGACTGCATCTGTCTCTAAAAACAAAATCAAAGGGAATAATAAAGAAAAGAAGAAAAAAAGAAAAATCTTACTCAACAGTCACTATCATCCTCATCTTGCCTGAGAATATGTCCCTGACCGTGAAAGTGCCTTTTTCGTTGAATGTGTACTTAAAGACCTCGTTGTCAAGGAGCCTTTCTGACTTGGCGTGGCGTATCGTGTCCCATCCTGAACCAGTCTCCACAGCGAGCTGGTGAGGCCAGCCCAGGTCATAGTTCTTCCATGCCAATGTCGTGCCTACGCTCACTGTCTTCTCTGTGAGGCTCATGGTCTTGTCAGGATTGAGCTTTATCTCTGTGATGTTTTCAGGCACCTCCTCCTCGACACCCTCTTCGCCCTCGCCACTCACTATGTTGCCTATGGGCGCAACCTCTTCGGGCGCTTCTGTAGGAGGGTGTACTACCTCCTCCTCAACAGGCTGGACAGGAGTCATCTCAGGCATAGGTGCAGATGCGGGCTCTGGAGCGGGCGCCGGAGCGGGCTCTGCCTGCTTTGAGCAGCCGAACGCGAGAACAAAAGCAATAATCATGACCAATGAAATAATCTTCCTCATGCGATCACCTTTTTTATTTTAATGAGTACATTTAAATAGTCCTTATATATAAAATATGCGGATAGCACTGCATGATATCCTTAAAAGAGGTGGAAGATGGCTGAAAAGCCAGGACTTAAGAGAGTACTCAGCTTCAGGACGATACTGCTGATAACCATAAGCTCGATAATGGGCACAGGCATATTCTTCCTGCCTGCAACAGGCGCTGCCCATGCAGGGCCTGCATCGCTGCTCTCATGGATAGCGATGTCACTCGTTGCCATCTACATCTCCATGTGCTTCGCAGAGCTGACCAGCATGTTCCCTACAGCAGGCGGAGTATACGAGTTCTGCAAGCAGGCATACGGCAGGTTCCCCTCATTCATCATAGGATGGATAACCATACTCGCGGGCAACATAACCATCGCGATGCTGATAGTGGGAGGCATACAGTACCTGCTTCCCATACCCATCCCTTTCTTCAAGACAGCGCTCTCGCTGATGTTCGTGTTCATATTCAACTACATAGCATACAAAGGCATGAAGACAAGCGCTGTCATGCTCGTGACCTTCTCCTGCATAACCATAGCTACACCGATAGTGCTGATACTGATGGGATTCGGGCATTTCAACCCTGCAAACCTCACGCCGTTCTTCGTCTTCCCCGCATCATCCATACTCATAACCACATTCCTCATCGCAGAGACGTTCTTCGGATGGGAGTCCGCAACATTCCTCGCCGCAGAGACAAAAGACGGGGAGAAGGTCATGCCGAAAGCCCTGATCATAGGCACGATATGCATCGCAGTGCTGGCCCTGCTGCTCGTCCTGACATCCCTCGGCACGATACCCTGGCAGGAATTCGGCCAATCGGCATCACCACTGTCCGACCTCGGGCAGGCGTATTTCGGCAGGATGGGGCTGGACATATTCACGATACTCGTCTACATATCGATCATAGGCAGCGTAGCGGCATGGATAGTCTCTGCCCCCCGACTGCTGCTGTCCATGGCAGAGGACAGGCTTTTCCTCCCGCAGTTCGCGAAGATACACCCCAAGTACAGCACGCCATACAAGGCTATAATGTTCCAGGCAGTGCTGACGACAATCCTCGTGATCCTGGGCTCTGGCTCGTACCAGACACTGCTAAGCCTGCTCGTACCTATGGTCCTTGTGATGTACACGTTCGTGCTGCTCAGCCTTGTCATACTCAGGTACAAACAGCCGTACCGGAAGAGGTGGTTCCGCGCGCCGCTGGGAAAGATAGGACCCATACTTGTTGTCCTGTTCATGCTGTTCCTGCTCGTGATGTGGGCAATCGAGACCGGCGGGGCGCTGAGGCTGATACTGCTGGGCCTTTCGATGATAGCGGTCGGGTTCCCGCTTTACCTGCTGCTTCAGCTGTACTATAACCCAACGACCGTAATCGCGGTCAACGACCTTCTCGCCTATGTCGCCCTGTTCACGGAGAGGATAAACCTGCCCAAGAAGGTGAGGAAAGAGCTGATAGCTCTGCTCGGCGACCTCAAGGACAAGAGCGTGCTCGAGTACGGATGCAGTGTAGGCACGCTGACGCTGCTGCTGGCAGAAGAGGTAAAGCCAAAAGGCAGGGTGTACGCGACAAACGAGTCAGAGCGGCAGATGAAGATAACCCAGAGAAGGATGGATAAGAAAGGCCACACACATGTCAGGGTGCTAAAGGACAAGCAGCACAGGATACATCCGAAAGTGCCCCAGATAGACACGGTGGTGTCAGTCGGCATGATAGGCAGCATCGAGAAAGAGGCGGAGATACTGCAGCAGCTGAACACGAGGCTCAGGAAAGGGGCCAGGATAGTGCTCCTCGACTATGACAAGTTCTATGACGTGATACCTAACATCGAATGGCTCTCTGAGGACAGCAGGATCAAGTCAATCTTCAGGAAGTGCGGCTTCGATGTCGATGTGATAAGGAAGCAGGGCATCGCCTGGCAGTACATATATATCTTCGGAAGGAAGGTCAGGGAGTGCAGTCCAAGGAAGAAATGATTTTCCCAGTAGCATAGGCAGCACTTCCGCGCTGCTAGTCTGATCTGCCCTGTAAGCGACAATCTTTGATGCAAAGCTGCATAGCAGGAACTGCAGGCTTATCGTAAATGTGCAGGGTTTCTGAATAACTTACTGAAGACACGCTTGAGCGGCGGAAGTGCTGCATCCAGAATGGGAGAAAACAAGGTTAAAAAGGCGTTTTATAAACCAACAAAAAGCTTTAAATAACTCAATCCTACACTCTTAGGCATCAAAAGGTGACGTGGGGGTACTGATGGCTGAGATACATATCGGTTTCGCAGGCAACATAGGAGTGGGCAAGACAGAATTCACACAGCAGATCCTGAAAGAGCCGAACAGGTCATTACTCCTGAGCTTCCTCAGGCAGGGAGCAGGCATAAAATCATTCCAGGAGATGATAGACAAGAGGCTCCTGGGTGAGTTCTACAAGGACAAGACAAGATGGGCGTTCGCGTCCCAGATGTACTACTTCGCACTTAGGCTCAGTATACTCAAGAGGATACGCGACTTCACAGGATTGGCGATAGAGGACAGGACGATATTCGAAGACAAGAACGTGTTCGGCCAGAGCCTGTACGAGATGGGCAACATGCATGACCTCGAGTTCTTCGTCTATGACAAGACATACAAGGAGATATGCAACAACTTCAACCCTCCTACACTTCTCGTCTATCTCAAGGTCAATGACGTAAAGGTCCTCAAGGACAGGATAATGAAGCGCGGCAGGGACGAGGAGAAGGAGATATCGGTCGATTACCTGCAGAAGCTGAACGACAACTACGACAAGCTTTTCGATGAATACAGCAATCCGAAGATCGCAGTCAATGCCGAGACAGACATGTTCGAGCATCCTTCCTACCACACGACCGTGATATGCGAGATAGCGCAGAAGCTCAAGAAGATGGGATTCGTACAGAAGGCGGACGCGGTGCCCTCAGACCAGAGCATGCTGCAGAAAGGAAGGGAGTTCACGTACTAGTTCTTTGCTGAAGACGCGCCGCTGCACACTAGACAGGGATACAAAGAGGATACAGGATGAAACATCAGGCAGCGCCGGCCTTGAGACCGCCTGCCTTGAGACGCAGGTACTCAAACCTCAACAGGGCGATTATGACGACATCCACGACAGTGAGCAGGAGCAGAAGAGCAGAGAAGTGACTGAACAGCCTGAACACCTGATATATGACAAAAAGCACAAGGACAACACCCGCTATAGGATATGCCTTAAGATCCTCCCGCCACAAAGAAACCACGATAGTCACCTTTATCGCACCATGCACGAGGAGGTATGTCGCGCCGAACATCTGCGAACTTATCGACAGGGTCTGGGCAACATGCACAAGATAATTTGCTATGAAGTCCGCAGGATCCTGTGCAAGCTCATGACGGAACACCGCCTCCACGACGCGCGAGACGTAAGCAGAGCTCACGAAGGCGAGGACCAGCCCGCCTATCAGCTCGAGGACGCCGTCGATGCCCTTGAACAGTATGCTGGCCCTGAACGTGCCGTGCAGTATCCTATCTTTATCTATCTTCACCATGCTCAAACCTTACCGATTGGGAGACTTGCTACTTGACTAACCAGTTGTACACAAGGGCAAAGATCACCCCTCCGATAGCAGCATCAAAAAAAGCCCATACTCCGCCGATGATACCTCCGACAAGACCTGGCGCGTACCCTATATAAAATCCGGACAAAAGACTTACCAACCCTTCACCCCAGCCGAACGCGGAAATCCACCCCAACAGGGCGAAGTACACACCGAAAGAAATACCCCACGCAAGGGCAAACGCTTTTACATCCAATTTCATATGCGACATACCATCACCTCATCATTCGTTCATTGCCGTCTTTTATTGCCGTAAGCATCATCTATAGCATTTCCTGATCACCGGACAGAATGCTACCGCCATGCTCAACAGCACGGACAGTATCAGCGAACTGATCCAGAGATTCCCTTCCACGCGCAGCAGGTACTGCACGTAAAAGAGGAATGCAAACAACGCTGCTTCAGAAACAATCCAGTAAGGAAGCTCTTTTGTCACGTGTTTCAACATATCACCTCAACCGAATCATTCTCTTCATCGTCAATAATCCTTCTCGGTGGCAGGGATGTTCTTGTCGATGACATATGTTATCACCTTGGCCAGGCCTACCGCAATGAGCAAAGTGGTTACTAGGATCACCCACTCGACCACACTCAAAGGTACCACGTGGAACAGGACCGAAAGGCCAGTGTATATGATGATGAGCTGGAATATGACAGGGACAAGAACCGACCAGTTCACATACTTGTTCACGAAGAGGCTCACCCCCTCATCGAACCTTATCGCGGCGACCCTTACGAAATGGGAGAACACAAGCCACGTGAAGGACATGGTCTGAGCAAGAGCGAGGTTGCCGCTGAGCCGGTAGGTTATATAGAACGTCAGGAACATGAGCACCACTTTCTTGACTCCTATACCTATCGTAAGCAGGGTTATCCTCTTGTTGATAAGCTTCTCCCCCCTGCCGGTAGGCTTCTTCTTCATTATGTCCTTGTGGCTGGGATCGACACCCAGAGCCATGGCAGGAGCGATGTCAGTGACGAAGTTGACCCAAAGAAGCTGTATCGCAAGGAAGGGCATGAGACCCATCATGGAACCTATGAACACGACAAGGACCTCGGCAAGGTTCGCGGTAAGGAGATAGTTTATCACCTTCCTTATGTTCGAGAATATGGTCCTGCCCTCCTTTATGCCTTTCACGACCGAGGCGATATCATCATCCAGAAGGATGAGGTCTGCGGCTTCTTTGGCGATGTCCGAACCTTTCTTACCCATGCTTATCCCGACCTCAGCCTTCTTCAATGCAGGGACGTCATTGACGCCATCGCCTGTTATCGCGACCCTGTTCCCGTTCTCCTGCAATGCAGAGACTATCTTCAGCTTCAGGTCAGGAGACATCCTCGCGAAGACATTGCACTCCTTCACCGTCTTCTTCAGCACGTCATCAGACATCCCCTTCAGCTTCTCCCAGCTTATCGCCTTTATGTTCCTGAAACCGCATTCCTTCGCGATCGCAGTCGCGGTCTCCACGTTGTCCCCTGTGATCATCTTCATCTCTATTCCTGCGTCATACATCGCCTTGACGGTCCTGTCTATGTCCTTCTTAGGCGGGTCGTATATGCCGACCACACCCAGGAGTACGGACTTCCCTGTCTTGCCCTTCCTGTAAGAGAAAGCGATGTTCCTCAAGGCCTGGCCTGAGAAATCACTGATGACCTCCATGAACCTCTTCCTGTCCTTGTCGGTCAGCCTCTTCAACTTGCCTTTGACGAGCATAGAGCCGCAGTCCTTCAGCACCACCTCGGGAGCGCCTTTGGTATAGCACACGTGCTCACGGCCTACAACATTGCAGGACCTAGCGTATTTCGTCTCGGAAGAGAACGGCTCGAAAGACTTCGCAGGCAACCTCCTGCGCAGGTCCAGCACGTCTATGCCGGCATCGCTGAAGAACTCCATCAGCACCACATCCTCAGCATCACCCAGGAAACCCTTGTCAGTATCCTTCGCCTCATTCGCGAGGATCGCGCAGTTCCTGAACTGCTCAAAAGTCCCCTTCGATACGCCGCGCCCCTTCTTCCACTCCTTCATATCCTCAAAGATCCCACCATCGAAGAACAGCTTCTTGATGGCCATCCTGTTCTCGGTCAGGGTGCCTGTCTTGTCAGTGCATATGACGTCGACACTGCCCAAAGTCTCAAGAAGCGTCTTACGCTTGACCAGGACCTGCTCTTTCGCAAGCTTCGAAGAGCCCATTGATAGCGCGAACGTGACTATCGCAGGAAGGCCCTCAGGTATGGATCCTATCACGAGAGCTGCACCTATCAGGAATATGGATATCCAATGATGGTCCTTCAGGTAGTATATCGCGAGAACGACAGCGATGAGCGTGATGGCCACATATGTTATCTTCTTCGACGCCTCATCCACCTCCTTCAGGAATATCGAATCCTGCTCTATATCAAGGGACTTCGCTATCTTCCCGACCTCAGTCTCCTTTCCCGTCCCTGTCACCACACAGGTCGCCGCGCCCCTGGTCACGTAAGTGTTCATGAACACCATGCACCTGCGGTCGGCGAGCGGCACATCCCCCTTGACTGCCTTGGCATCCTTGTTCACCTGGACGCTCTCGCCAGTCAACATGGACTCGTCGACCTTCAGCCCGTCAGACCCGACAATCCTGCAGTCAGCAGGCACCTTATCACCCTCTTTCAGCAGGATGATGTCACCAGGCACGAGCCCGGATGAATCTATCTTGGACTTCTTCCCGTCCCTCACCACGACAGCCTCGTTCTTGAGCATGGACTTGAGAAGCTCGGCAGCCTTCTCAGACTTGTACTCCTGGAAAGCACCGACTGAAGAGTTCAGCAGGACAATGAATGATATTATCACCCCGTCAATGATCTGCTCGTTCCTGCCGAAATAGAACCCTGTGAAGAAGGCGAATGCAGCTATGAATATCAGGAGCCACACGAGATAATTCTTGAACTGTCTCAGGAAAAGGACAAAGAAAGAGACTGGCTTGTGCACTGTGATGACGTTCCTGCCATACTTCTCCTGCCTGTCCTTCAAGGCACTGCTGCTGAGACCATCCTTCCCTGTCTTGAGCTCAGACAATACCTCATCAACGCCGGTATTATGGTATTCCATGCTATCCCCTTTTTAAAAGAAGAACATGGAATGCTTTATTTATAATACTTTTGCAATCAACACTGCATTATGCTGCTGAAAGGGACAGAGTTCAATCACCTGTTCTTTGGAAAGAAAGTAGTTATATATGGCTTATCCTGAAAAATATCACATGAGCGAGGAAATCATCTATATGAGGCATTCAAAACAAAAATTTATAAATTGAGAAAATCAAATCAAAACCGAGGTGACATTTATGGGACTAGGAACGAAAATCAGAAGTGGTGATTTTAAACCAATTTTTAAAAAAACAGGTGAAGAGATCCAGAAGGCTTTGACAAATTTTTCATTTCTGCGTAAAGAAATAGAACAAGGAACACTGATTCGATTCGGTGAACCGGAGTCAGAAAAACTATACCAAAACTCTGAGGAACTGGTAGCCCATCTAAAGGATGCACTCGGTGAAGCTAAAAAAATCAAAAAGACAATCAAAAAGTCAGTGATCTGACGAGAGTATTCCAGACAAGAGCCTAATAGATATCATCTGATTATCTTGTAGAGTTATAAATGAAACTCGTTTCTTTCATTCTCAAGAATCGACCACACAAATAGTGAAAAGAATAAACGCCGACGCCCTGACTTTCAAACAAAGTTTGAGCATCAAAGCTCCACTTTGATACACGACAGCCTACGGCTGTGGGGCCCAAGCAAAGCTTGGACTTTGAACCGGGATGTTCAGAAACCCAAAAGGGTTTCTGACACCAAAAAATCCTTGAATATCATAAAAACCGCTGAAAGTGTCCAACTCAGCTCTAAAGAGCAGAGTATGACTGGACACTTTCTTTGACAAGCAGTTTTTAGGATGCCAAAAAGTTCTGGTGAACTTTTTGTGCATGACGCCAGCGCCCGGATTTGAACCGGGATATCCGTTAGGAAACTGGTTCGCTTGATCCTAAATATTCAAGACCAGCGCAATTTTCCGCTTCGCGTAAACCTTCGCTTGCGCGAAGTACCAGATTATGCGACGCTGGCTTAGCGTCAAAGGATTTTTTGTGTATCCGTGAGGAAACTGGTTAACCTGATCCTAGTATTCAAGACCAGCGCAATTTTCCGCTTCGCGTAAACCTTCGCTTGCGCGAAGTACCAGATTATGCGACGTCGGCAAGTGATTTGGGGATTAAGAAATTCCTTTAAAAACTTATTGTTTAGTCTATAATATATATAATGTAGCAAGTTGGTGTAAACCCTTGATTATCCTTACTTCGGAGGCAGAATAACAGGTATTCCGTTCTCTACAGGGTATTTAGTCTTGCATTGGGTACATTGGACATGATTCTTGTCTTCTGTATACTTAAGGCTGCCTTTGCACACAGGACAAGCAAGAATATCCAATACATCCTGAGTTATTTCGTCTGACATGGTTATTTAGCCTCCTTTTCTGCGATAGGTAAGTTTTATAAAGCTTTCCCAAAACCGAAAGTTTTATATACATGACTTTATTACGGATATATAAATCTATTGTAGTAACCTAGGTATCCATATAACTGGGATTTAAATTTTTTTCGCAAAAGTTGGGGTGGTAAATAAAAATGAATTGGCAACTTAGCCTGATTCATGTCTCATGATAGCTAAAGGTGGAACCATGGCACAAGAATTCATAAAGAAATGCCCTGAGTGCGGCGGCATCAACCTCTTTGTCAACAAGGAGAAGGGAGAAGTGATCTGCAAGGATTGCGGTCTTGTTGTCGAGGACAAGATGGTGGACTTCACCCAGGAATGGAGAGATTTCGATAGCGAGCAGTCTGAGAGCAAGAGAAGGACCGGAGCGCCCATGACCTATACCCAGTATGACCAGGGCCTAGGCACAGAAGTAGGGCAGAAGGCTGACCTCTATAAGCTCGGATCAAAGGACAAGAACAAGTTCTTCAGGCTCAGGAAATGGCAGTATAGGATCTCAACAGCTATCGAAAGGAACCTGAAACTGGCTCTCGCAGAGCTCAAGAGAGTATCTTCTTATCTCAAGCTGCCCAAATCTGTTGAGGAAGAGGCTGCAAGGATATACACGCTTGCTGTCCAGAGAGGCCTTGTCAGGGGAAGGAGCATGGAATCTGTGGTCGCTGGCTCCCTGTACGCAGCGTGCAGGAGGCATGAGGTGCCCAGGACGCTCGATGAGCTGTCTGAAGCCTCTGGAATAGAGAAGAAAGAGGTCGGAAGGACGTACAGGTTCGTCACGCGCGAGCTCGGGATAACAATACTTCCTTCGAACCCGGCAGACTACATAGCAAGGTTCTCAAGCTCGCTCCGTCTGAGCGCAGAGACGCAGTCCAAGGCTGTCGAGATACTCGAGAAGGCCCAGAAGGCTGAACTGACCTCAGGAAGGGGACCTACAGGCATCGCAGCTGCTGCATTGTATGTATCTGCACTGATACATGGCGAGAAGAGGACCCAGAGAGAGGTCGCGGATGTCGCCGGAGTCACAGAAGTGACCATCAGGAACAGGTACAAGGAGCTCCTTGAGAAACTTGACCTCGAGAAGGAGATCAAGAAGACCAAGAAGAAAAAGAAGAAAGAGTAGGCCTAAATCTTTGTTTTTTACCTATTTCCCCTTGTTCTATCACACCCCTTTTAAGCACGTAATGACAAGATTTATTAACCCTCAGTGACTAATTATCTATGGGTTTTAGGGCGAAAAAAAGGGCACAACTTAAACCTGCCATTCTTGATTTGGGTCTTAAGGGGAAATCATGGAAGAAGGACAAGAGACAAGCCTAGAAAAAAGGCTCAAACAGGATATCGGCCTCCTTAGAGACAAGAATTTCTTCTCAGGCATAGCCATCAATTTCCTAGGCAACAAGATACAAGAGATAATCAGAAAGCTCCCTCTTGCAGAATGCAGCAAGATATTCTACACAGTAGGCCAAAACAGCAGCACGACAGAGATGTGCGCGATAGCAGAAGCAGGCTTCACAGAGATCAAGGAACTCGCAGGCAACCTCTACACGACAGCATTCGGGATCAGGAGAAGGTACGCAGGCCCTGCAAAGAACCTTCCGCATTCACAGGATGAATTTCCCGAACTCGAGGAAGTGGTATCAAGAAGCCCTGAAAATGCGTCCGATATAAGATTCAAGTCATACGGAAGATATCATAATGACCATGACAAGGAGCTGGACAGGCTAAAGATAATCAGCGAGACGTACAGGGCGATACTCGATAAGTTCGCAAGCCACGCATCAGAGATTGCACTCTATGCTACAGAGATATACAACCCTAAAAGGGAAGAGGTATCTCCATACCTTCCTGAAGACCAGATATACTGCGACATGCTGAAGCAGAACTCGATGCTGGTCACGACACTGAACAACTGGGATGCGTTCAAGAGGACCCTTAAACAGATGCACGCGCTGGTGTCAGAGGTCACAGACATACTCTTCGAGAAGCCATCACATGAGATGAACCGCATAAGCCTCGCAGACACGATAATGTCAGTCTCGAGGATCGCAAGCCTGTGCTACCAGAAGCCCGCGCTTAGGCACAAAGAGCACGGGATAAGTCTGATCGTGGACCGCATGGAAGAAGACATCGAGATCACCGCGAACCAGGCTGAGCTCAAGCAGGCGCTCCTCATCATGCTGCTCGACAAGATATACATACTACGGGTTACGAACAAGGGAGTGGTCAACATAGGATACAGGAAGCAGGACGGGAACTCTGTCATGATATACGTCAAGGACAACGGCCCTAAAATACCAGGAGATAACCCTAACATCATACTCGAGAGGGCTGAGAATGACACCCTGAACAGAAAGTTCAACATCGCAGAGGTGAGAAGGAGCGTCGAGGAGAACCACCCTGAAATTGCTGTCTACAACACAGAGCCGACAGGCGTGGAGTTCCAGCTGACACTGCAGATCAGTCCTACAGCCTGAATAAATATTTCTTCAGGTCTATCTTCCCTTTTCTTATCTCAACGCCTTCTTTCTTCAGCAGAGAAATCTTATTTCTCGTTCCTGAGGCGAAACCGCCGACCCTTCCGTCAGAGTTTATGACCCTGTGACATGGAACAATCGGTGCGTGCGGGTTCCTATTCAGGGCGTTGCCTACTGCCCTGTATGCTTTTGTGTGCAGGGCTTCCGCTATCTCCTTGTACGTCGAGACTTTTCCCTTCGGGATCCTTTTGCATGCGTTCCAGACTCGCTGATCGAAAGCCATGCTCAATCAGAAACAGATCTCATATAAAATCCTTTGTCCTTGTCCACGGACCGGGGAAGCGCCTTCACAAGCACAAGCCCTTTCTCCTGAAGGTAATCCACATCACCAAGATGCTCTGCACTGTCTATCAGCAGGATTGCTGAAGAGGTACTCGTCAGAGGGTCCTTCTTCACGAAGTAGAGCCTGATAGGGTACTTCGACATTGCGAAAGAGACCACTTCGGCAGATTCCCTGCTATCCTGCCTCATATCATAATAAGTATTCACTAGTATCCTCGCAAGGTCAGAATCAGGGGTGACTATGGCAGTCTCTTTCCCCTCGTAAAGAGACCTGTAGAGCGCAGCAGCGACTATCTGCTCATCAGCATGCAGGTCCTCGCAGTCAGTGTACCTCTGGCCGAAAAGCGCCTTGTTGTCGACCTTGCATCCAGTGGATTCAGCGACGTGAAGCACCTTCTCCCCGATGCACCTGAACCTGTCCGGACTCTCAGGCCTGAACGCGTTCTTCTCAGCAGACTTGAAGATCCTCACATAGTCGAAGCATATGCCTTCAAGAATGCTCTTGGCCTCGCCTGAACGCTCCTCAAACCGGCCATTCATCTTCCGCTTCCTGCGGTTGACAACCCGGTTCTTGCCGCTGCTACGGTGCCTTGCAGTCTCAAACTCGTTAAGCATAGTCACCTTGTAATGCAGTATGTCCCTGAAGCGCGCAATCTCAGCAACAACATTAGGGACGGCATGCACGCGGGGCTCGCTGAACCAATCCCTGAGCCCGGCAACACAATGAGCTGAAGAAGAGAGACTGTGGATGTCCATCTCATGATAATAATCAGCAGGATAGACAAAGTCCGCATACCAGTCCACGCCTGATGTGTTGTGGGTGTCGCTGTCAGAGATGATATATATCTCTCTATCCATGATATCCTCAAAAGACAGCAGCGCCTGTGTATCTTCCTTATGCATAGAATCGCCTATCCTAAAAAAATGAGCCGAAATTATATAAATCTTGCTCAAGGTTTAAAAGAGCAAAAAAAGGATCAATTGCCTGCTCTCAGCCTGTTCAGCATGTCCTGGTAATTCTTGGCTGTCTCAGCCTGCTCTTCAGGAGTAGAGTTCGAGCCGTTCGGCAGCATCAATGACCTGCCAACATTCACGATGACATTCTTTGGGCTGAAGTGCTGCCATATCTTCTCTGCCTCACCACCCTGCGCTCCCAGGCCCGGTAGCAGCACCAGCATATCAGGGCCTGCGTAGACACTGGCTTTCTTCAGCTCCTCGTCCTTTATATGATTGTCAGGGCTTGGAGCGCCGATTACAATACCTTCCAGCATGTATGCTTGCGCATCATGCGCAAGTGTGATATATCTCTTGGCATACGCTGTTCCGTTGACGCGGACAATATCCTCTTGGTTATATGTTGCGTGATTGACAGGCACCAGTGCATTCTTCTCTGCTGCATACTGGGCATTGCTCATCAGGCACATGGCTATCACGCCGATACCCCTGTCCCTGCCCTGCCTTGCAGCCTCTCCTATGTTTCCTGCGAAAGGAGAGAATGTGACTGCGTCAAAGCCCTTCAGGGCTGAGTAGAACAGCCCTGCATCATTTGTCGAGCCTATATCAGCGAGTTTGCTGTCATCGATCACTACCATATCAAGGGAATGCGCAAGACTGACCATATGGAACAATGCACCCATATCACCCTCTTCTTTCCAGTACTGCAGGTTCGGCTTTACAGCTGCGCAGTAAGGCGCGACAGCCTCGATAAACCTCAATGCCCATTGCTTCTTGTTGACATCTTCAGGCAGGCCCTTATTGCCCCTGCCCATATCAAACTCTGCAGGATCAATGCCTGCACACAACACTGAATTCTTCTTCTCAACAGCTTCCAACCATTTCTCCCTGAATGACATTTCTACACCCCTAATACATCTCTCATCGTCTTTCCATACTTTTTCTCAACAGCATCTTCCAATTGCCTGAACCTGCCGCTCTCCTGGAGAGCGATCTCGTAACGTTCTATGAATCGCTTTGCCCTGGGAATCTTTGTGCCTTTCGGATCGAATGCGCCTAACAGGTCAAGGGCTCCATGCTCACGAAGGTAGCTCTCGCTCCAGGCCTTGGGATTGCTGATATATTCCAGCGCCCGTCCAGGATGCCTTGAATGCTCCCTGAGGAAAGACTCTCCGATAAGGACAAATGGGTACGCATTCACTTCATGCTGCCGGAGCATCTCCTCACCGCCCTGCAGCCGGCTGACAACCGCGACGAGGTCGTCCACGAC
>Ga0315535_1000632_pt1 | contig 24798 bp, 22 predicted proteins | sample SalMarSW160220MG_2_FD_203092 | JGI IMG/M metagenome (GOLD analysis project Ga0315535, IMG submission 203092) | Salt marsh sediment microbial communities from the Plum Island Ecosystem LTER, Massachusetts, United States - Salt Marsh Sediment SW1602-20 ... | reverse complement strand
TGCACAACCTCAGGCCAATTCTCAGCCTTAAACGGATGCGCCTTCGCCGGCATAATCTTCTGCGCCAACTCAGCAGAACCTGTTTCTATACCAATCTCCGCGCCCCACCACGACTGCTTCGCCAGAATCATCTCGGACAACCGTGAGAAGAGCTTAGGCTTCGACGCCACCGCAGCTAACGAACAGTGACTCCAACTTATCCCCTCGCAATTCTTCGCCACAAACTCATGAAGCCTTAACAACTTTTCATCTTCAGGCGTCGTGTTCTTGGAGCCGTACAGCATGACATCCTCCGCGTGAAGACAGCAGCCTTCCACCTTATCCGCCTTAAGGTTCAAGCTGATCTCCCTCTGAATCTTCTCAAGCGGATACCACCTTAAGGGCCTCAGCGTCACGTTACAGAACTCGCAGCCTCTGCAGCATCCGCGTCCGATCTCCACCAAACCGTTAATCGAAGGCTGAGCAATGTCAGGAATCTCCTCCAAACTAGGCGTCTCTCCAACGCCGACCTCGTAATACTGAGGAAGCTCTTTGCCCTCCAATGCAGCTTTGAAAAGCTTTCCGATAACGTTTTCACTTTCACCCTCAACGATGCAGTCTATCATGTGTTCTTCGACAAACTTTTGCCTGTAACGAAACTGCCATGCGCCAGGGCCTCCCACTATAACTTTTAGTCCACTTTTTTTGGCTTTTTTAATGGCTGGGTTGCTGATTAAGACTTGGAAGTACTTTGCCAAGTATGGTTCTTTCTTGAAAATCGCTGCAAGAGTGCTTGAGGCGGGACCTAAGCCGAAAGGGTCCATAGTGTATATGCCCAAAACCTTGGCTTTGCCAATGTGCTCTTCTATGTGGACTGGACTAACTGTGATAACGTCAAAACCTTCCTTCAAGAGTTGAGCTTCAGCTTTTCTCAGACCATAAGGTGCCGCTGAAGGCATGCCTTTGGCTGCTTTTAGGGGAGGAAAAAAGAGAAAGCTGTAAAACCATTCAGGGATGAAGTTTGGAGGGGCACATGTTCCGAAGCCTAGGAACTCGTTGTCATGATAGTTGCTCATGAGCGTCCTGTCAGCGGTTAAAAGTACATTTGCCACTTCTCTCCCTCCTACTTCGTTTCATTTTGAATAGAAAACTTTGGCGCTGTATTTTTTATGAGTGTTTCACTAAGATATACCTTTTGTTGCCCATTCTTCGGCGGTGAGGGTTTAATACGTTCAAACATCAAAGATTGTTAATCGCTATTTTTCCTAGTTTTTAACATTTCATTGGTAGTTTTCGCTGTCTTGTAGAAAAATGTATATGAGGGAATTCCCCCTATTAATGAGAAACATCGAAAGGGAGAACGATGTTATTTGAAAGATATTACTGAGTTCAGGTGGCACGGCAGAGGCGGTCAGGGTTCATGGACAGCCAGCGAGGTTTTAGCGCGAACAGCCATCCTCGAAGGCAAGTACATCCAGTCGTTTCCAGAGTTCGGTCCCGAAAGAATGGGTGCACCGGTGACAGCTTTCACGCGGATAAGCATGAAGCCTATCCGGATACACTGTTCGGTTTATGAGCCAGATGTGGCTGTCGTTTTAGACCCTACACTGCTGAAGACCGTTCCGGTAACCTCTGGAGTTAACGAGAACGGCGTAATCATAATCAATTCTGCTGATGAGCCTGCTAAGGTCAGGGAAAAACTGAAAACCGATAAAGGAAAACTTTGGACCATATCTGCGACGCAGATTGCCCTGAAAATCTTGGGGATGCCCATAACGAACACGGCTATGCTTGGCGCTGTTGCCCGAGCCACTAACGTAGTGTCATTAGATACCGTGGAGAAAGTGCTTAAAGAACGGTTCAGACCTGATTTGGCGGAGAAAAACTTTGCCGTAATAAACGAAGCCTATAAGGAGGCAAAACAAGAGTGACCCGTCAAGAAAAAACTTGGAAGGAAATCGCGCCTGCTGGCGTCTGCTCAAAACCAAGCACTGAGTTCTTAACGGGTGATTGGAAGACTTACATGCCCATAAGGGATTTGAAGAAGTGTACTCGCTGTTTGCTGTGTGTACTTTTCTGTCCTGATGGAGCTATACATTGGTATCCGGAGAAAGGGGACATAGCGTTCGATTACCGCTTTTGCAAGGGCTGCGGAATCTGTGCCAATCAGTGTCCCACTGATGCGATAACGATGAGGCTTGCGCAGGAGTGAATGTGAGATGCAAAGTTTAGCTAAACAGAAAATGGTGGCGCTTTCGGGAGATGAGGCGGTTGCTTACGCTGCTAAGCAGTCCGATGTTGATGTTGTGGCTGCGTATCCCATCACGCCGCAGACCATAATTGTTGAGAAGTTCAGTGAGTACGTGGCTGACGGTGAAGTGGAGACCGAGTTTGTCTGTGTTGAGTCTGAGCACAGCGCGATGGCTGCGTCGCTTTCAGCTTCTGTGGCAGGAGCTCGAGCGTTCACGGCAACGGCGTCTGCTGGCCTAGCGCTTATGCATGAGATGCTTTTTGTGACGTCTGGTTGTCGTGCGCCGGTGGTGATGGCGGTTGCGAACCGTGCGTTGTCTGCGCCGATTAATATTCATGGGGACCATTCGGACAGCATGGCGCAGAGGGACAGCGGTTGGGTACAGCTGTACGCTGAGAACGCTCAGGAGGCGTATGATTCGATAATTCAGGCTTTCCGAATAGCGGAGAACGCGGATGTGCTTCTGCCTGTGATGGTGGGTTTGGACGGGTTTACGCTCAGTCACACGCTTGAGAACGTTGAAACCCTTATGGATGCGGATGTCAAAGAGTTTATCGGGACACGCCAGTTTTCCAAGGTGCTTACGCATGAGGGAAAAACCGTGCCTTTCAGGCTTGACCCAGATAATCCAATGACTTTGGGACCTTTAGCTTTGCAGAACTACTATTTTGAGTTTAAGCGGCAGCAGGAAGAAGCCATGAAAAACGCGCTTGGAGTTATTCAGCAGGTGAACAGTGAATACGCTAAGGTAAGCGGCAGAAACTATGGTGATGGCTTGGTGGAAGCGTATCGTCTTGAAGACGCTGAAGTCGCAGCTATTTGTTTAGGTTCAACAGCTGGCACGATGAAGACAGTTGTGGATGGGCTAAGGCAAGAAGGCGTGAAAGCTGGGCTTTTACGGTTGCGCACGTTCCGTCCATTGCCGGTCGAAGCGATTCGAAGTGCGCTTGCGAACGTGAAAGCTGTGGCGGTTATGGATAGGTGCATGAGTTTCGGCGGAAATGGCGGTCCAGTTTTCCATGAAGTTCGCCATTTGCTTTACGATGTAGACAAGCGTCCTTTCGTCGTGAATTACATTTACGGGTTGGGCGGGAGAGACACGAGTCCAACGGAGCTGCGAAGCATCTACGAAAACCTGCAGGCTATCTTGCAGACTGGGCGTGTTGAGATGCCAATACAGTACTTAGGATTGAGAGGTTAAAGGAGGAAGAAGAAAGAATGACTGGTCAAGAATGGAAATTCACCACCAAAGACATTGCTGAAAAACCTGAATTGTTCCGTTCTGGGCACAGAGCTTGCGCAGGCTGTGGACCAGCAACGGTGTTAAGGTTGATTATGAAGGCTACGCGTGGACCGACTATTGTGACTGAGGCTACTGGTTGCATGGAGGTGGTTTCGTCGATTTATCCGTACACGTCTTGGGGTGTTCCTTGGCTGCACACGGCTTTTGAAACCGCTGCGTCGAACGCTTCAGGTATTGAAGCGGCTTTGAAGGTGATGAAGCGGAAGGGCAGATTGAAGCAGGAGCATGTGGATGTTATCGCGTTTGCGGGTGACGGTGGAACTTATGACATTGGGATTCAGGCGCTTTCGGGTGCGGTTGAGCGTGGGCACGATTTTCTGTTTGTGCTGTATGATAATGAGGCGTATATGAATACGGGGATTCAGCGAAGCGGTGGAACTCCGCATGGCGCTGCAACAACCACTTCGCCAGCAGGAAAAGCTGTGCCTGGGAAGCTGGAGTACAAGAAGCCTATTGCGGACATTATGGTTGCACATGACATGCCTTACGTGGCTACTGCTTCGCCGTATTACTGGAAGGACATGCTTACGAAGGTGCGGAAGGGCTTGGAAGTTGAGGGTCCTGCGTTTCTGCATGTTTTTGCGCCTTGTCCGCGTGGCTGGCGAAGCAACCCTGCGAAGTCGATTGAATATTCGAAGCTAGCTGTTGAGACTTGCGTGTTTCCAGTGTGGGAGTCGGTGGATGGTCAGTGCGGTTTGTCTACGCCGAGTAAGCTTGTTGCGCTTGCGCCGCAGAAGAAGAAGCCTGTAAGTGATTATTTGCGGGGTCAGGGCAGGTTCAGGCACATGTTTAAGCCGGAGAACAAGATGCTGCTGGAGGAAGTTCAGCGCATTACGGATGAGCGGTGGGAACGCGTGCTTAAGAAGTGCGGGGAAACATCGAAAGCGGCTTAGGTGCCGTAAGCTTTTTCTTTTTTTTGTTTTGATTCTCTTGTGTGAGCAAATTGGTTACTTCTGGTGCTTCTAAGTTACGCGTGGTTGCTTTAAGTGACGGTTGAGAGACTAGCGCTTGGAAAAGCTTATACCCCCCTTATATATAGCTTGAACTTCACGGTAGAACCTGTGTGAGGTTGTTGAGTGCTTGGGTGTGAGTGAGCGTGACGGATAAGCAGAGAGGAATTTTGTTTGCGGTTTCCGCTAGCTTGATGTTCGGGTTGAGCCCTGTTTTTGTGCGGTTGGTTCTTGATTTTGTGAACGTTGAGACCATGAATGTTTTGTTCATGGTTTTTGCCAGCCTGTGCTTTGTGGTTGCGTTCGGTGCTTTCCGCAAGGCGGAGTATTTCAAGAGCATTTTTGGCAATTGGCAGAGGGTAGGTTTGATGAGTCTGTTCTCGGCTGCAGGTTCGCTGCTGTACACTTATGGCATTTTCCTGTATGGACCTGTGAACGCGGCGTTTCTGGTTCAGTTTACCGCGGTTTTCACCATCCTGTTCGGCGTGTTGTTCTTCAAGGAGAGGTTCTCGCGGGTGGAAGCGGCTGGGATTTTGGTGGCTGTTGTGGGCGTGTTCGTTCTGGCGTATGGAAACTTGACTTTGGAAATCATGAGCACACTGGTTCTGTTGGTTGCCGCACTGTTTTTTGCGTCGGCGAATTCGCTTTCAAAAGCATACGTGAAGAACGTGAACCCCGCGGCTTTGGCTGGCGGAAACTCCATGTTCATGTTCCTGTTTGTCTTCGCCTTCGCGGTTCTGACAGGCAAGTTGGAGACTGTGTTTCCTTCAGAAGCGTTTCTTTATGCGTTTTTGGGTGCGGTCACGGGTGTCGTTTTGAGCTTTGTCTTGTTTTTTAAAGCGCTGCAGGTCTACGCGATGTCTAAGACCGCTACGATACGGACGATGGAGCCGTTTTTGACTGCGGTTTTCTCTTTTGCGATTTTGGCGTTGGTGCCCACGGTTAATCAGCTTGTGGGCGGGGTCCTGATTGTGATAGGTGTTGCCACGTTAAGCCTAACCAAGGAAAAATAACGAAAGAATTTAGTAATGACTGGAAAAAGTGATGGACTTACTTCTAGAATAAATGTTTTAAGTTTTGCACAGGGGAAAGTGAGAGTGGTTATTAAACTCATTGCCACAAGCGCCGAAAACACGTCAAGAGGTATCAAACCGAACTGTCTTGCGGCCAGCGCAATCACCAACTCGGCTGCACCTCGGGAATTCATCGCCCACCCTGTGTAATAGAGTTGTTTCAGTGTTAAACGTGAAACAGGTTTTATCAATAAGCATCCGACGATTTTCCCAGAAAAAGCGATGACCACTGTAGCCACTAACAAGCCAAGGCTGGAAAAAAGAGTTCCAGACTCGAAGTTTATTCCGACGTTTGCAAAGAAAAAGGGAACTATGAAACCCAACGCAATGAGTTCAGTAACTTTTACCATGTCTTTCCTGTGACGTTCATTAATGTTTTTCATCGCAATCTGAAGAATGAAACCACCTGCAATAGCACCAATCAAGTAACCTATTCCCAAACTCTCAGAAAGAGCCGAAAGAACCATAATGAAAATAACTACTAACGAGAAAATTTCAGCTTGATTGCCTCTCTTCCTGTCAAGATAACGAAAAACTTTGGACGTCACCTTGAAGAATACAAAAGCTATTATGGCGAAAATTACGATTTCCACGGGAATTGCAGCCAATTCAAGCAAACCTCCGCCTCTTCCCAGCACAGCAACGAGCGCCAATAAAAGAACCTCAAAAATGTCGTCGAGCGCTCCAGCCGCCAGCATAATAGCCCCTAAATGAGTGTTTAAACTGTTCAGGTCCATGAGGACTTTGACTTTTGTTGCTTCTGACGTCACCATCATGGCTCCTCCGAAGACCAAGGCTGTTAGCCAACCGTAACTTGGAAATACCAGCATCATGAACGCAAAGCCGAGACTAAAAGGAACTAGTGCAGAACTTAGAGATATCATGACTGATTCCCTTGAAGTTTCTCGTATTTTTTCAATATCAATTTCTAAACCAGCCAAGAATAGCAGAAAGACTATCCCGAGATACGCCAGGAAATCTACTATAACCAAAGATGACTCGGTGTCAAAAAGCAAGCCCTTCAAAAAGGGAATACCCAACAGAACCCCTGCCAAAATTTGGCCGACAACAGTAGGTAAGCCGATGCGCTTGAATAATAAACCCATTACAAAAGTTACTATTAGAATTAAAGGTACCAGAACGAATATTTCCATTTCTTAATTATTTCTCCGTAAATGCGAATTAATAGGCACATCCCAACAACAAATTTGTCGTTCTATGCGATGTTTTCGTGAAGGATACAGAATTAATATAAACTTTATCCTAAATTGAAAATTCGGAGCAATGGCAACTCCAAAGCGCGCGCTAAATTATAAGAACAAACCGTTCCAACAATTGGACAAACACGAATAGCGCGCGCTAATTTTCAGATTGCCATATGAAGACTTAAAAAAAGAGGAACGCTATATCACAAATAAGGCACAGATACCCTAAAAGAGTAACACTTATCCAAAAAATGCAAAAATAGGGGAGAGAAAGTAATTGGCAACATTAACTTGGACACCAGTTGACTCAGATGGGAGTCTCTTTTCAAGGGGAAAAAACGATTACTATGCGATACTTGTCAGAGGAAGCCCAAAAGAACGTCCCAAAGATTGTATAATAGAACTGTATGTCACTGACAAAGAGATGACAATTTCAGAGATTAAGTACAACCCAGAACATGAACGAATTAAACTTCTATCACGTCAAATCGTTTCGGCGAACTTGTTACCCGCGACAAGTATAGACAAAGCCGTTGAAGAAATGAAAGATACTGCTGAGAATAGAGAGAATGAGAATCCAAGCACCTCACTCTCTACCGATTATACCTCAAAATAAAACAAGTAGATAAAACAAAAAACTATTTTCTCGTTCAAATCAACCCCCGCTTTTGTCATTGAATTCCTGAAAAGAATTTAACTGAAATCAAAACGAATACCTTGTTAAATTTTAGACAAATCTCTCTTGGGCTTTCTAAAACATAAAGCGCGCGCTTGATTGGTTTCTATATTTTGTCAAAATAAGAAACTATTTTTATGTTACAGCAAGGTTGGTTTAAGAGACAATGTTAGCTCAGATAAAAAGAGATCTGGCGCAACTTAGGGATCCTGGCAGAGCAAAAAATCTATCTTGGTTTTTTAAGACGGCAAAAGGTCAATACGGCGAAGGCGACATTTTTCTTGGAATTCCGGTTCCAGAACAGCGCAAAGTAGCGAAAAAGCATATTGATTTATCATTAGATGACCTCCAAGAATTACTGAACAGCAAAATACATGAGCACCGATTCACCGCCCTGTTAATCTTGATTTCTAAATATCGAAAAGCTGGAGAATTGGTGAAAGAAGAAATTTTTCATCTAATTCTTAAAAACACTGAAAACATCAACAATTGGGACTTGGTTGATTTGAGCGCGCCCAGAATTATTGGCGATTACTTACTCAACAGAGAGAGATCAATTCTGTATAAGCTAGCAAAATCAAAAAGTTTGTGGGAGAGAAGAATCTCAATTCTCTCAACTTTCACACTTATTGATAACAACGATTTTGAAGATGCGTTAAATATTTCGGAGTTGCTTTTGCATGATGAACACGATTTGATTCACAAAGCAGTTGGCTGGGCGCTGAGAGAAATCGGAAAAAAAGATCAAAACTTAGAAGAACGATTTCTGAATAAACATTATTTGCACATGCCTAGAACTATGCTAAGATATGCTATCGAGAAATTTGATGAAGAAAAGAGGCAAAAATATCTAAACAAAAACACCACATGATAGGTGTGACTTTTTAGCAAATTCTTTGTCCAAATACAACGCTAACCTCGCAATATTATACGAACAAACTGTTCTAATGATTGGACTTATAAGTTATTTAAGGGCACTATACCTTCAAGGCGGCTTGCCCATTGAACACAGACGACGAAACTAAGCTTGAATATGCTCTTCGGGGAAAAGCTTGGAAAGTCTACTGGTTCCTGCTTAAAAACGGTGAACCCGTGAGCGTGCGGGAAGTCCAGCGTGCCCTGCACTTCAGCAGCCCAAGCGTGGCAAACCATCACCTTGAACAGCTCCGCGAGCTAGGCCTGGTTGAGAAACAGGAAATCGGCGGACACTACGTGCTGGTGGGCGAAGTGAAAATCGGCGTGCTCCGCCACTACGTGAAACTGGGCAAACTTCTCTTCCCAAGATACTTTTTCTACGCGGTTTTCTCCACCGTTTTCTACGCCGCTTACCTGCTGCTTCTCGTGCAGGACTGGTTAATGCGAGAAAACCTGTTCGTCATCGCTTTCGGCGCCATCGTCTGCGCCATATTCTGGTACGAGGCTTACCGCGTGTGGACTATGCGCCCGTTCTAAAAACTGGAACAAGGTGTTCTACAGCTTAGGATAATATCACATGACATCAATCGTATAATGCAGGTGAATAGAATGGTTCAGAAAGAAGTCAGAAAAAAAACTCGCGTTTACGGAACCCTTGCAATCCTCTCAGCCATAGTGCTAGTCACGATAATCTACGCGTTCGGAACAGCCCCCATCATATTCCCGCCAACCGAGACACCGCCAGTTTCGGGCATGCAGCATTTCTCATCTTACACTAAACTTAAGAACTTCTTAGCCGCCAACACCCAAGACGGCTCCACCTATTACGGCGGCGGTCCCTTGGATTCCCAGTTCTTCGGTTCTTCACGTGATGCCCCAGCTCCGACCGCGATGGGTGAAGGCGCTTCCACTAACTCCTATTCAACAACAAACATTCAGGTTGAAGGCGTTGACGAAGCCGACATAGTGAAAACAGACGGCAAATACCTCTACGTCGCAAGCAGAAACACTTTCCAGTCAACGGTCCAAAACAACGTGTACATCGTGAAAGCGGACCCGCAAGACCCGCGTGTAATCGCAAAGATTCCGCTCGGCAACAACACGTACGCGGCAGGCTTGTTCCTAAGCGAAGACAGCAGCAAACTGGTGGTTATCGGAAGCCAATATCAACTCTACGCCTACGATGACGCGGCGCAGCGCGAAGGCATAATGATCTACCCCTACTACAGCAGCGTCAACACGTTCCTAAGCATCTACGACGTTTCCGAGAAAGCCATGCCAGTGCTAACGTGGAACTTTACGCTCAGCGGCAGCTACTTCAACTCCCGCATGATAGGCGACTACGTGTACGCCGTGGTCAGCCAACCCGCCTACCTTATCAACAACGATGTCGTTCTTCCCAAAGTTTACGAGAACGCTGCACCCTCCGAAATCGCGCCGTCAAGGATTTACTACGCCAATATGACAGACAACTACTTCACTTTCACCACCTTCGTTGGGTTAAACATCCTGGACGATGTCCAGCAGCCCACCAACCTGACGGTGCTGATGGGCGGAACCAGCGCAATGTACGTTTCCCCAAGCAACATCTACGTGACTTACCCAACATACAGCGAGCAAGGACAATACACGTCAATCTACAGGGTAAGCATAGCTGGCAGCAAGTTGACTTTTGAAGCCAAAGGCAGCGTACCAGGCTATGTTCTCAACCAATACTCCATGGACGAGTACAACGGCAACTTCCGAATAGCCACAACCTGGCAGAAAACAACGCAGATGAACAACGTTTACGTCCTCAACATGAACATGTCACAGGTAGGCAAGCTGGAAAACCTTGCGGAAGGCGAAAGAATATACTCCGTCAGGTTCATGGGCGACAAAGGCTACGTCGTCACGTTCAGGCAGGTTGACCCATTCTTTATAATAGACTTGGCCAATCCAGCCGAACCCAAAGTCGCAGGCGAAGTGAAGATTCCAGGATACTCCAGCTACCTGCACCCCTACGATGAGAACCACGTGATCGGTTTAGGCAAGGAAAACGGCACCGTGAAACTTTCTCTTTTCGATGTCACAAACGTTAACGCGCCTAAAGAAGTATCAAAGTATATGGTAGAAGCGGATTATGCAGATTCGCAGGCTCTGCATGACCCTCATGCGTTTCTGTTCGATAAAGACAAGCATCTACTCGTGCTGCCGATTTCATTTACTCGTTACGGCGCGGTTGACCAAACCGGCGAGAATGCAATCTACAGCTGGGCTATAGGAGCCGGCTTCTGGCAGGGCGCATTTGTGTTCAACATAACCGCAAGCGGCTTCACGCTGAGAGGCGGCATAACACATCAACTGAACGCCACCAGCCCTCAATACTACGGATACGACTACAGCATACAGGTGAACAGAGCGCTCTACATTGGCGACACGCTTTACACAGTGTCCGACATCAAAGTCCAGCTTAACAGCCTGGATAACTTGGCGCTGATAGCTGAAGTCGACCTCAGCTAACCACTCTCCTTTTTTGTTTTAAATTTTTGCACATCTGCGAATGCTTCAGCAAGAGACGCTCCTTGAAAGTGTAAAGAACCCGAAGCGATATAGAAAAGCTCCGAAAACAGGAGGAATTAAACGTCTTCTGTTCACCGGTTAAAGTTCCCTCCCAACGGGTTCTGCATTTATTATGTTGACCCTTCATTTCGAAGGGTATCTTTAAATTCAAACAGGCCTCGCTAAGTGATTAGATTGAATTTTCATCCTTTCAGAGAAAAACTTTTGAAGCAATCTCCGCTAAATTCGATTGACGACCTATGATCTATAAGTATGACGTTATAATTGTGGGCGGAGGCATCGCAGGAATAGTCACCGCTTTGACAGCAGCTGAAAACTGCCACGTCGCGGTCGTTAGCAAAGTGCACGTTACTCGGTCTCACTCGGTTGCTGCTCAAGGCGGAATAGCTGCTAGCCTCGGAAACGAGGAAGAAGACCATTGGGAATGGCACATGTTCGACACCGTTAAAGGCGGCGATTACCTCGCCGACCAAGACATTGCTGAAATCTTGGCTCGGGAAGCGCCAGCCGCCATTGTTATGCTGGAGCACATGGGCGTGCCTTTCAGCAGAAACAAGGCAGGCAAAATCGACCAACGCCGATTCGGAGGACACACCAGAAACTTCGGAGAAGCACCTGTCAAACGCGCCTGTTACGCCTCTGACAGAACCGGGCGAGCCATAATGGATGCACTTTTTGACCAGTGTAATGCGAACGGGGTAAAAGTGCACAACGAGGTTTTTATCCAAAAACTGTTGTTCGCAGGCAACCGCTGCTGCGGCGTAGCAGGATACGACATCGCAAATAGCCAACCGCTTGTTTTTCAAGCAAAGGCTGTCGTGCTCGCCACAGGAGGCTGCGGAAAAATCTTCAAAACCACTTCGAACGGTTTTGCGTCCACAGGCGACGGCTTTGCGCTGGCGCTTGACGCGGGCGTTCCTTTGGAGGACATGGAGTTTGTGCAGTTTCATCCCACAGGAATTTACGGTTTAGGCATTCTTGTAAGCGAAGCGGCGCGAGCTGAAGGCGGAGTCCTAAGAAACAGCGATGGCGAAAGATTCATGGAGCGTTACGCGCCCACCTTGAAGGACTTGGCGCCAAGAGACATAATTTCCAGAGCGATACTTACAGAGATACGCAACGGGAAAGGAATAAGCGGCGCAGACTACGTTCACTTGGACGTACGTAAAATAGGCAAAGAACGCTTAGCACAGAAGCTTCCCGAAGTAACATCTTTCGTGAAGACATATTTGGGCATTGACCCAAGCGAGAAGCTGATTCCCGTAGCGCCAACATGCCATTACTTGATGGGCGGCATCCCAACGAACTCGGAAGGGCATGTCTTGATGGATAAAAGTGGAACTGAGGCACAGGGTCTCTTTGCAGTTGGCGAGTGCGCCTGCGTCAGTGTTCACGGAGCCAACAGGCTGGGTTGCAACTCGCTGATTGATCTCGTCGTGTTTGGTCGAAGAGTCGGCGTAACTGTAGCAGCGTATGCTAAAAAAGCTGTAATGCCACAGCCATCAGCGAAAACTGAAGACGCAATGGAGAAAAAGATCGTCAGCCTGTTCAAACCTGAGGGAACCCAGCATGTGTCCTCAATTCGCGAAACGCTGCAACAGATAATGACGACAAAGTGCAGCGTTTTCAGAAACCAAGGCGATCTGCAGGAAGCCTTAAGTGAAATTCGCCAACTCAAGAAGCAATATGCAAATGTGGCGTTGGCTAACAAGGCAAACAGCTTCAATTATGAGTTGGAAGAGGCCTTGGAGCTGGGAAACATGTTGAAAACCGCTGAGGCGATGGTTTTTTCGGCTCTGCAACGGAAAGAAAGCCGCGGAGCACACTATCGCAGCGATTTCCCAGAACGAAACGACGGGGAATGGTTGAAACATACCTTAGTTTACGCGGCGCTGGAAGGGCCGATTGTCCTTTACAAGCCTGTTGCGGTCACGTGGTTTAAGCCCCAAGAGCGGAGGTATTAAACAGTGGAAGTTAACTTCAAGATTTTCCGCTTCAATCCTGAAACCGATGAAACGCCACACTACACCATTTTCACAGTGAAAGCAAGCCTCACCGACCGAATTCTTGATTGCTTAAACAAGATCAGATGGGAACAAGACAACAGTCTCTCGTACAGAATGTCCTGTGCGCACGGCATCTGCGGCTCCGACGGCGTAACCATTAACGGTTCGCCTGCCCTTGCCTGCCAGAAACTAGTCAAAGACTACGACTACACGAAGGAGATATTGATTGAGCCGTTGAAGTTCTTTCCTGTGATTAAAGATTTGATTGTGGACATGGAACCGTTTTTTGAGAGAATAAAAGGGATAAGCCCCGAAAAAACTGAAAGCCCATCCGCAAGCCCAGACAGGGAACACACGCAGACACCTGAGGAACGCAGCATGTTTGACGACGCCGTAAAATGCATAATTTGCGCCTGCTGCGTCGCTGCCTGCCCCGTAATGCTTAAGGAAGAACCTGACTTCATTGGACCAGCCGCTGTTCTCCGTGCTCAACGGCACATTTTTGACTCGCGCGTGACCGACACCGAGGAACGCATGAAAATTTTGGAGGAGCCTCATGGAATCTGGAGCTGCAAAAGCTATTACAGGTGCACGCAGGTGTGTCCAAAGGGAATTAAGGTTACGGAAGCTATATTGAAGACTAAGAAGAAAATACTTCAGCAACTTCATCCTAAAAAGGAACAGGAGACTGAGCGATGAAAACACGAATAGAAGTTGACCCTCTTGGCGAGAAAGCGGTGCCCGACGACGCATATTATGGCATTCAAACTTTGCGGGCGACTGAGAACTTTCCGGTGAGCGGAATCAAAGCGCCAGCAGTGTTTATCAAAGCCTACGTGATGGTGAAGAAAGCCGTGGCTTTAGCCAACGCAGAAGTAGGCTGGCTCGATGAAGATCGCAAAAAGGCGATTGTGCAGGCGTGCGACGAGGTTCTTGCGGGCAAACTTCTGAACCAGTTTGTCGTGGATGTTTTTCAAGCTGGCGCGGGCACATCTTTTAACATGAACGTTAACGAGGTTTTGGCAAACCGTGCCTTAGAAATTCTTGGAAAAAAGAAAGGCGACTACAAAAGCGTAGGTCCAAATGACCACGTGAACATGGGGCAATCCACGAACGACACGTTTCCCACAGCCACGCACCTCGCGGTTTTAATGGCTTTGCAGCCGCTGCTTAACGAGTTGGACAACCTCGCGGATGCCTTCGAAAAGTTAAGCAATAAACACCTGAAAACGGTGAAGTCGGGTCGAACTCATCTTCAGGACGCTGTTCCAGTAACCATCGGGCAAGAGTTCGGCGCATACGCGTCAGCCCTGCGAAATGCCGCAGAACAGCTTAAGGAGAGACAAAAAAATCTTTATGCACTTGCGTTGGGCGGTACAGCGGCAGGCACAGGAGCCAACGCGCATCCGCGATACAAGAAGCTTGCGATTGCAGAACTGCAGAATATGACGGGTTTCCCGTTGAAACCCGCCAAAAACGCGTTTGAGGCGCTTCAAAGCTGCAGGCCAGTGCAGACCGTGTCAAGCGCACTTAAGGAGTTGGCTTTGGAGCTTATCAGGGTGGCGAATGACCTGCGGTTGCTCTCGTCTGGGCCTATAACTGGGTTGGCTGAGATTGTGCTTCCGCCGGTGCAGCCTGGCTCGTCGATAATGCCTGGGAAGGTTAATCCTGTGATGGCTGAGTGCTTGGATATGGTGGCGTTTCAGGTGGTGGGCAACGATTTGACTGTGGCGTTTGCGGTGCAGGCTGGGCAGTTGGATTTGAATGTTATGACGCCTGTGATCATGTATAACGTGCTCTTTTCCATTGAAATTTTGACTAATTATTTGCCTGTTTTCAGGAGTAAATGTGTTGAGGGCATAGTGGTGAACGAGGCGCGTTGCAGTCAGTATTTGGAGAGGAATCCTGCGTTGGCGACGTTTCTTTCGCCGTACATCGGCTATTTGGAAGCAGCGAAAATAGCGAAGCAGGCGCTGGAGCAGGGGCGTTCTGTGAAGGAGGTTGCGTTGGAGAAGGGTTTGCTTAAGCCTGAAGAGTTGGATAGGATACTTGACCCGAAGCGGCTGCTTAACGGAAAAAGGTAGCTTGCCCGCGTTTATGTGGTTATCCCGTAAACGCTGACTTGAACAGTGGCGTCTGTTGATGCAGAGCTTGCTTTGGCGTCAACCAAGATGTTCCAGATTATGCTTTGGGAGGGAAGCATTTTCAGCAGGTCATCGTCATCCAGCCATAGGGCAGTGGCGTTGGTGAAGGTTTTTTCCACGCTTGGTGAGATTGTGTTGTCGACGAACTCCAGGCGGAATCTAACTGTGACTGTTTCGTTGTGGGCGAAGTTGCCTTGAACTTGTATTTTCGGCTTGAAGTCTGTAATCGTGAGTGGTCTTAGCTGACTTTCCTCTGTTGACCCATATTGCCCGTTTAGACCAACTGGAACACTTACGTTTTCTATTTTGAAGACTGCGCCAAGTCCGGAAATCCATTTGTTGTATGGGTTGTGGATTTTGGCGGTCCAGTTGCCTAGGAAGCTGACACCTCCTGCGAGAATTGGAGGCGTGATTGCGGTTTCTCCGAATTCCATCGCGTAGAGTTGGTCTGGGTAGTCGGCGAATGATTCGAATACTACTCCTGACAGTAGGGTTTGGTGCATTGATCCTTCGAGTAGGAGTCCGGTTTGGTTGTGCATGAGGTTGTTTTCGCCCATCCACATTCTTGTGTCTTGCAGTTGGCTGTCGGAGAACTCTGCGAGGCGTTCAACTGTTATGCCTACTGAATCGTCGTTGATATTGAAGAAGCAGCGGTTGATTTTTGAGCTGGCGTAGGATCCTGTGGCGTTGCCTGTTGGCGTCTTGAAAACTATGTTTTTTGTGGAGTTGATGAAGCGGCAGTTTTCTATGTTTGTGGCTTCGGTCCAGGTTTCGGTGTTGGCTATTTCTAGTGCTGTGGAGCAGTTTATGAAAATCATGTTTGATATGGTTGTTCTGAAGGAGTTTTCGATTCTTAAGGTGCCGTTGATTATGGTTAAGCCTGAAACAAGGTTGTTTTGTGACGTTGTGTAGTTGTCGCCTTTTATGGTTATTTTTTTGCCGTTGCCGATTATTGTTGCTTCGTCGCTGACTATTCTGGAGTTTTTCTTGTTGTAAACTTGAGCGTCAGCGTCCAATGAGTAATCGCCAGGTTTGATGTAGAAAGTGTTTCCTTCAGCTATTGCCTGGTTTATGACGGGGGAAGCAGTATGTGATGTGGAGTCTATTTTGCCTGTTGCTTGATTTTTTGCCTTATAAATTTCGCCGTCTTGGAAAATCACGTAATCGTATGGTGAGTCGTTTTCGGCGTCTTGCAGTGCCTTGTTCAAGTTAAGTATGAGGTACGTGTTCATTGCTGCGATGATGAGGGCAACTACGCAGATTACGGCGAGAACACGCTTGGAGATGGTTATTTTCATGCTTTTTCTTCCCGAAGTGCTCCCTTTCGGTATAGAAATAGATGTAGATGACCATTCGTTAAAAAAGGTTTATCATAATACGCAATTTTAATTAAAAATGGAAATGCTGCTAGTCTGTGCAGGATTGAAAGTGTGCAGGGAGACTTGGCACTAGTGCTCGGAAAAGACTATAGCCCCCTTATATATACTGAACCGCATGGTTTCCGCGAAGCGCTGCTTTTGGGCGGTTTCCGCGCCAATACGAGTAGTCCCCTCCTCGTGTTCTGCATCGAATTTCTATTAGGAGCTTAATAGATGGCAAGTAGAATGGCTTTTTATGTAGGGGTTTGTGGTGTTTTTTAGCTGAGTGTTTGATGCCTGTTACTAACTGCTGTCTTCTGCCGCTTCCGCAATTATCTCAACGTCCTTGACGCTTAGCCGCTTGTTGGTTGCCTTTAAAACCAAATGCGCCTGCCAGCCGCATTCTTCGCACTCATACTTCGGTGGGGTCCATCCCAAGTGACTCCATAAGTCCCCGCTCAGCGTCTTTACTCTGCGCACTCGTGGGCTCTTGCATTTCGGGCAAATCTGAACCTCGACAAGTTTTCCTTCTTTCTCCAGTTCCTCCAGAACCTTAACCAGTTCGTCAAGGGCTGGGCTTTCCTCAGTCTGCTCTTCCAGAACAAGAAGTTGTCGTTTCTTCCGCTTCTTCTTACGCTTCTCTTGTTCACTCATCCTGCAGTCACCGTACCTCATAATGAAATGGCGTCGGGCAAAAAGGTCTTGTGGTACATCTCTTTACATGGGCTATTTGACTATCACGACCGCGCACGAAGCCAGATGAGCAACGCGCTCGCTTACACCGCCCAAAAAAACCTCGCTCAGCCTGCTTAATCCTCGATGCCCAACAACGATAACGTCAAAACCGCCCTCCTTGGCAGCTTCAACAATCTGCGCCGCTGGCTCACCCGCCCTCAACTCCGCGGCGATGTCTAAACTGGGTTTCAGCCGTTTAGCCTCCTCAACAGCTTTAGCTAACGTTTCTTCCTGAATTCTCCGCATGTCTTTGATGAAAGCGGCTCGACTGCTCGAGTATACAAACGGGTCTTCTGGATTTGCGTACATTGCTGGAAACTGAAAAACATTCACGACAAGCACTGAAGCAGCGTATTTTTCAGCTATATCCAACGCGAAACTCATAGCTCTGCGCGAGTTCTCAGAACCATCAACCGCCACTAAGACTTTCTTGATCAATATCTAACCCTCGTTTCCAAGTAATGTCTGCTCGACTTGATGGGCGTTTCGAACAACCTTAGATTCAACAATTTGTATAACTTTTTTGCCTTTCGTTGCAGTTGGCTTTACGTAACCACAAGCATTTTTAACCTTTAGGGAATAAAGGATAAGTGTCGATGCTTCAAAAACATGAAAAGAGTCAGTTCAAGAAAGCCAGTGCTATAGTGTTTGAAGCTTACTTCGGTTTAAATCGGTGGTCATTGAATTATGCAAAATATAACTAGCGAGGAAGCGAAAAAGGCTCCTGCGGAAGATTTATTCAAAAAGCTTGATTCAAGTCAAAAGGGACTTTCTTCTTCTGAGGCTCAGCAACGGCTTCAACAGTTTGGGTCTAACGAAATTACAGAAAAGAAAGCCAGCCCTCTTGTTAAATTCTTAGGTTATTTTTGGGGTCCTATTCCTTGGATGATCGAAGGCGCGGTGGTGATGTCAGCTTTAATCCAGCACTGGCCTGACTTCGGAATCATTCTGATGCTGTTAATGTTAAATGCCGTAGTGGGTTTTTGGCAAGAAAACAAAGCCGACAATGCTATCGAATTACTGAAAAAGCGCTTAGCACCTACAGCAAGAATTCTACGTGACGGCAAATGGCTTCAGAAACCCGCCAAAGAACTCGTGCCAGGAGATGTAGTGCGCGTTCGTTTAGGGGATATCGTCCCTGCTGACGTAAAACTCACGAACGGAGATTACTTGGAAGCAGACGAATCGGCATTAACAGGTGAATCTTTGCCTGTGGAAAAACACGTGGAAGATGTCGCCTATTCCGGATCCATCGCTCGCCAAGGAGAAATGGACGCGTTAGTGGTTACTACGGGAATGAACACGTACTTCGGAAGAACCACCAAACTGGTTGAAGAAGCTGGAACTCAAAGCCATTTCCAGAAAGCTGTCACTAAGATAGGCGATTACCTCATCGCCCTCGCAGGCATACTGGTGCTGATTATCATTATCGTAGCGATTTTCCGTGGGGAGAGCATACTTTCAACCATACAGTTCGCATTGGTTTTAACAGTGGCTGCCATACCAGCGGCGCTTCCAGCGGTTCTTTCGGTCACCATGGCCTTAGGCGCTATCGCACTGGCTAAAAAAGAGGCCATTGTCAGCAAACTAGTCTCCATCGAAGAGATGGCAGGCGTGGACGTGCTGTGCGCAGATAAAACTGGTACCATAACCAAAAATGAACTGACCATCGGCAAAATAAAAACTCTCGAGAATTTTACGGAAAACGATGTCATGCTTTATGGCACTTTGGCATCCAGAGAAGAAGACCAAGACCCTATAGACAACGCCATCATCGGCAAAACCAAAACCCTGGAAGACATCGTCAAAACTCTTCCCAACTACCAGGCAGTCAAGTTTAAGCCATTCGACCCTGTGTCAAAACGGACAGAAGCCGAAATAAAAGATGCACATGGAAACGGCTTCAAAGTAGCCAAAGGAGCACCTCAAGTAATTCTATCACTGGTGGCGGATAAAGACAAAATCGCCGACAAAATCAATGAATATGTTGAAGAGTTCGCAGCCACTGGTTATCGTGCGCTGGGAGTAGCCAAAAGCAGCACGAAAGACAACTGGTTGTACGTGGGTCTCATCGCTCTGTACGATCCACCTCGTGAAGATTCGGCGGAGACCATAAAGACTGCGGAATCTATGGGCATGAAAGTCAAGATGGTTACAGGCGACCACGTTGCAATAGGCAAAGAAATTGCGCGTGAAGTAGGCTTAGGCACTAACATAATGCCTGCTTCCTCCTTCATTGACAAACACGAAATTGAAGCTCAACCTATTGTTGAAAAAGCCGATGGCTTCGCCCAAGTTTTTCCAGAGCACAAGTTCCGCATCGTTAAAATGCTTCAAAACAGGGGACACATTGTTGGAATGACTGGTGACGGCGTTAATGATGCTCCAGCCCTTAAAGAAGCTGACGCTGGAATTGCAGTTGCTGGCGCCACAGACGCAGCAAAATCTGCAGCTGATATCGTTTTGACAAAACCTGGCTTATCCGTCATCATAGACGCCGTAAAACAGAGTCGGCAGATATTTCAAAGAATGAACAACTATTCAATATACCGCATTGCTGAAACGTTTCGCGTGTTATTCTTCATCACCGCAACCATCCTAGTATTCCAGCTTTACCCGGTCACTGCACTCATGATCGTTCTATTGGCGATCTTGAATGATCTTCCTATAATCACAATCGCTTACGACAATGTCCGGTACTCTAATAATCCTGAAAGATGGAACATGAGACTCATAATAGGCATTGCCTCTTTGCTAGGGGTGCTTGGAGTCATAGAATCCTTCGGGCTGTTCTTTGTAGGCTATCGCTTATTGAACTTGACCCCGGCAGTTCTTCAATCGTTTATGTACCTGAAACTCTCTGTGGCAGGCCATCTTACGGTGTTTATGGCGCGAACTAAAGGGCATTTCTGGTCTGTGAGACCTGCAAACCAACTGCTTATAGCGGTAGTACTTACGCAGCTCACTGCGACTCTGATCACGGTTTACGGCATTTTGTTGCCTGCCATGGGTTGGGGTTTAGCGGGTCTTGTTTGGGCTGAAGCGTTTGGGGTCTTCTTGATAATTGACTTCGTAAAAGTGCGTTTCTACAAAGTTTTAGATCACAGTGGCATAAAATTCAAGAGATAAAGAACTTTGGTGCTCCTGCTGGATGAATGATCGCTGCAAAGGTTACATCTACAGCAGGAACCCGTTTCGCGTATAGCAACGCAAGAAGATGGGAGAGCACAGCCGAGCTACGGCGTCGCTTTAAGTTCGCTCAAACGCACCTTTACGGTTCGCAGTATCTCGCTCCTGAGAGCTTCACCGCGTATGCCTAAGCGTACCCGATTTATTCTTCCCAGTCTCAGAGCCAACTCGGTGTCTCCGAGGACCTCGCGTATCCACTTTTCGAAGTCTTTGCGTGGGTGGTGGAAATTAACTGACTGCACGTCCACAGCCGCCAGTTTCTCAACGAAATCCATCAAGCTAACGGCTATTTCCTTGGTTGGTTCTCCTATGGCTAAATAGAAACGGAATCCTTTGTTCTCGGAAACATTTCTCAGAATCTTGGCGACCAGTTGCTTATTCACAACTGGACTCCTAACTGTAGGTCGAATCGCGCTTGGGTTGCTTACCAAAATCAAAACCCTCCTCAGTACTTGAAAAGTTGAACATATAAAAACCTTATGCACTCCTGAAAAAAAAATGGCTTTTTAACGCTGTTGAGCTTTGCAATAGAGCCTTTATTCATGCCTTTAGCAGAAACCAAAATACCATAGTTGAGTTGTTGCCTACACGGCACAGCTACAAAAACTTAAATGCATGGTCAAATGGATGTTTTATTCGGATGATTGCATGGGCGGTAAAGTTGACGATAACAAAGAGAACTTGAAAATGTGTTCGTGTCCGAACTGCCCGACCTTCAAAAACTCAGAGTTAAAGGTTGGACTTTTCTGTGCAAAGGGAAAAGCCACGGAAAAAGAAGAAGACATCTTAGAAGCTGGTTGCCTGTGTTGGGATTGCATAGTATTCGACAAGTACAATTTAGATCTGGAGTATTATTGCGTGAGAGGAAAATCTGCGGAAATTCCACCGCAATCATACTCTTACTAACAAGAACCTGCTTGCTAAAAATTTAAACGTTGATGAATTGTGAAGAAAATTGAAGTAACCGTAACCAGCAATGAGGCAAGCAAAGTCGAGGAGCTGCTGGAGAAAACAGAGCTCGTCTATCTTTCCTCTGAAGTTGGAATTGAAGAAGAAAAATGCTGCTTCTACTCGATTGTTTTGCCGGACAACTTAGTCGACAAGACCGTCGCAGACATCTCCAAAGTGATTGATTTACGCCTAAGAGAGAACACAATAGGCGTTATCTGCGTGGAAGGAGCAGTCTCCACTTACTTGGACCGCCTTAGAGAGAAAGTTGCTAAGCAGCCTACGCCAATCAGCCCTTTGGAAAGGCTCGTCGAGAGCACCGAACGCTACACGCGTTTAAGCAAAGACGTTTTAACCATGGCGCTTTTCGCGACGATGATAGCTTTGGCTGGACTTTTTCTAGACAACGTTGCCATCGTAATCGGTGCCATGCTGCTTTCACCACTGCTTGGACCCATAAATGCTTTTGCGGTGAACGCAAACCTCGGCAGAATCAAAAAGTTGGCGAGGAGCCAAGGAGCTGTTCTCCTCTTGTTAACCGCCATAATCCTCTTAGCTGCCGCAATAACGTTTGTAGCGTCACAGTTTCTAGATGTATCAGAAAGCACCACGCAGATAGTCATACGTAACCATGCAACGTTAACTGACATTCTTATTGCTTTAATACTTGGTTTGGCAGCGGGATTAGCCTTGTTCGTAGGGTTCCCCGAAATTTTGGTGGGCGTAGCCATCGCCGTGGCTATAGTGCCGCCTGCCGCCGTCAGCGGAATCGGGCTAGCGCTTTCCAACACACACCTTTTCCTCGGCGCCTTGGTCTTGACGTTGATTTACCTTTTTGGTCTGCAGTTAGGCTCCACCCTGATGCTGCGGATTCGAGGGGTGCAACCCCGACGGTACTATCAGCAAACTGAGGCGAGAAAACATGCTGCCTACTCAATCCTGATTCTGGCTTTGCTCCTGATAATCCTCAGCTTAATAGTTGTCCTCGCGCCATTAGCCTAGACTCGTTGGCAGCCTAACTTCAAATTACGAACTTTAATATTACTGAAATGTTAAATCTCGTAAACAGCCGTTTATGACTGGGTGAGTTTGTGAAGAAAACAGTATTCAGGAAACTCAGAGAGCAAAACCTCATAGAAAACTACAATCGGTTTAGAAAGACGCTTCCCTCAAAACTTCCCAAGAGAGTTTTCATCTGGGACGAAACCCTAATCGAAGGCGAAAACACCCCAACCGTTTTCCTAACATACTCCGAAAGAGTCAGACTAGCCAAGTCAATGGACGAATTAGGCGTGGCTATAATCAACATCGGCTTTCCAGGCTTCTCTGACGAAGAAAAAGACACGGTCAGGCGCCTATCCAACGAAACTTTCACACAGGCAAGATTAGCTGCTTCAGCCCGCACAAAAAAAGAAGACATCGACGCCTGCTTAAACTCTCACATCCGAGAAATAGCACTGTCCACACCTTTCAACCAGCTAAACCTCAAGAACATCCTGAAAACCACGCAGGAGCAAGTCATAAAGCAAACCGCTGACTGCGTTGAGTACGCCAAAAAACACGGCTTCACCGTCAATTTCGTGCTTGAAGATGCCTCCAGAACGCCTCTTGGGGACATTTTGAAAATCTATGACACTGCCATAAAAGCAGATGCGGATCGTCTGGTTATGGAGGACACTGTGGGCGTTTTAAGACCTCTATCAACACGATACCTAATCTCAAGAGTCAAAAACGGGCTCTCAGAGATAACAAAAAACGACAAATTGTTGTCCGTAAGATGCCACAACAACTTTGGCTTGGCAACTGCCAACACGCTCACGGCTATAGAAGAAGGGATAACCCACCCACAAGTCTGCGTTGCCGGATACGGCGAAAGCACAGGACTCGCACCAATGGAGGAAGTGGCTGTGGCGTTAGAGTTGCTTTACGGAAGAAACACCGGCATAGATGCACACAAACTTTATCGTTTAGGTCAATTTGTTGAAAAAAGTTTCACGTGGCCTCTGGCGTTTCAGAAACCAATCGTTGGCGAGGATGCCTTCTCGCACGCGTCTGACAAGCAGGTTCAAGGAATGCTGATGGAACCTCTTTCGTTTGAACCGTTTCCCCCAAAAATGATTGACAGGGAAACCATGTTGTACATGGGCAAACACCTCGGGGAAGCATCGGTTCAGGCTTACTTGGATTTGCAGGGGATAAAGGTGACGTCTGAGCAGGTGGCCGAAATCGCCCGAAGAGTGCGAAGAAGCCAGGAACGATTAGACAAAGGCGAAATGATGATTACGTTTTATGAAATCAAAAAGTTGCTGCGGCAACTGCGAAAGGGATTGTCAGAGGAAGAGCTTAAGCGCATAGTCCGTCAAGTTGTAAGCTAAGCAACGTTTTATGGGAACTGTAACGTGGTGCATCAAGTGTTTCATGTTGAAAAGATGGTTGCTGACGATTTTTCTTTCGCGGTTCAGGTCGCCAACACGATGAACTGGAATATGACCGCAGAGGATTTCGAGTTCATGGTGAAACTTGAGCCCGAAGGATGCTTTGTCCAGTTCCAAGACGAAAAGCGCGTGGCCATAGCTACGAGCATTGGTTTTGGGAAAGTCGGATGGTTCGGCAACTTCATAGTCAAAGAAGCCGTCAGAGGACAAGGCGCCGGCAGCCTTCTGATACGGCATGCAACAGACTACTTGAAAAGCAAGGGTGCGGAGACGATCGGGCTTTACGCTTATCCGCACTTGGTTAAGTTTTACAAGAGCTTCGGTTTTGAAGCCGACATTGATTTTTTGGTTTTGAAAGGAAAACCCGTGCTTCCAGCAGCCCGAGAAGTGTTAAGCGCGGCAGAGAAGCGAGACGTTCCCGTGCTAATAGAGTTCGACCGTAAATGTTTTGGAGTGAATAGGAGGAAGTTGTTGGAGCAAATTCTTTCTGCTAAGGGGAATCCGTGTTATGTTTCAATGGAAAACAATGAGATTACGGGTTACGTTGCCGCGAAGGTTTATGGCAAGATGGCTGAGGTTGGACCTTTAATATGCCATGCGGATCGCGTGGAAGAAGCCAAGTTGCTCCTCGAGAACATCTTAAGCAGGTTAAGCGGTTTCGATGTTTTTATGTACATTCCAAAAAAGGAGAAAGCGCTCCTAAACATGTTGCGCAAGGCGGGGTTTGAAGAAGACTTTCGGTTGGTGAGAATGTTTTTGGGTCCAGCCGTGGGCGGCAACTGTATATATGCTGCGGAATCGTTGGAAAGAGGATGATGCTAAATGCCTGCTGACTTATGCCGAGCGCTTCTGGAAGATTTTCTTAAAAGTTCATGGTCGTGCGTGGAAGTCCTAGTTGAAAAGCTTAGGGGCTTCAATGGGGAGGCGAAAAAGCAGCGTGAACCCGTATCGTTTTTTCGTTTCAAAAACGGCAGTAAGATAACTCGGAACTTTGATGGGGACAATTTCTTTCTGCGGGGTTCGGTTGAGTATTCGAATCCGCAGTTGACGTTGGAGGAACTTCAAGGCG
>Ga0315535_1000631_pt1 | contig 24803 bp, 16 predicted proteins | sample SalMarSW160220MG_2_FD_203092 | JGI IMG/M metagenome (GOLD analysis project Ga0315535, IMG submission 203092) | Salt marsh sediment microbial communities from the Plum Island Ecosystem LTER, Massachusetts, United States - Salt Marsh Sediment SW1602-20 ... | reverse complement strand
GGGAGTGGTGCTCGACCGCGACACGATTTTCAACGCCTGCTGGGGCCAGCGCTACCTGCCCTCTTCACGAACGCTCGATCAACACATTTCCAGGTTGAGAAAACGAATCGAGTCCGATCCGGGAAACCCGACCATCATTCGCACGATCCACGGAGCCGGATACCGCTGGGAAGGCCCGGCTTCATAATCAGTATCCCAGATCGGCGAGCTTGGCGGGCAGTTCTTCCAGCTGTTCCTTCTCGAGCTTGAAGAGCATGTATCGCTCGGAGTTCAGCGCGACTATCGTGCCGGTGTAGACCGTCGATCCGGCGCAGCCATAGTCCTTGCCCGACTTGGTGATGAACTCGTCGAGCTTCTGCCTGTCCGTGCTGGACTGAATCGAATAGATATCGAACGGCACCGCTTTCTCCTGTTTGAACGCCTCGGCGGTCTCGGCGCTGCCGATCATCAGGCCGACGAACGACACGAATTTCGAGTACTTCGGAAACCACTCATTCAGCTTCTTGACGGTATAGTTGCTTGTCAGATCCTGCGGGCCCAGCACCACCATCAGCAGCGTGTCGTTTTTCCCCCTGATCTGGTCCAGGCTGTGGCCGACCTTGGCCGAGTCGACGAACGTCAGGTTTGGAATCTGCGCCGGACGATTCACCAGGATGTAACCCCCCAGTCCCAGGGCCGCTGCAATCAAGACAACTACTACCGCCTTCATTTCCGAGACTCCTTCCCGTATATTTCGAACATCGAAGTTTCAGTCCTGCTTTATCATTTGCCAACCGACCCTGGGCATTGTATCAATATTGTGCGACGGGGCAAGGTCGCAGTCACTGGAGGTCGGGATGGCCCGCTTCGAATACCAGGTTTGCCAGGTTCAGGGCGCGGCCGTTACTTTCGTCAACGGCGCCTGGCAGGGCGACGTTCCCATGGTGCAACTCAAGGAGCCGCAGGAAATCGCCGACCACTGCCCCAGGGTATGGGAATACCTGAACCTGGCGGGCGACAAGGGCTGGGAGTTGGTAGCGGTCACCACCGAAGACTTCGAGCACGGCCGGCTCGAGATCTTGTATCTCAAGCGGCCGATAGAATAGCGCCCGCAAGCGGGCTTGGGAGATCAAATGCGATCTATTTCTGCGAGACAGCGATTTTTCAGGGGAACGGCGGTACTTGCTTTTTTCCTGGCGTCCTCAGGCGCCCGGGGCGCGGATTCCCAGCGGCCATTGATGTGGAAGATCGAGGGGGCCAAGCCGTCGTACCTGTTCGGCACCATCCACGTACCGGACGAGCGCGTGCTGAAACTCAAGCCCTGTGTGCGCGCGGCACTGGACGGCGCCGACGCGGTCTTCACCGAGCTGCCCATGGACATGGGCACCCAGATGAAGATCGCCATGAAGTCGATGCTGCCGGAAGGCAAGACCCTGAAAGACGTTCTGCCCAAGAAACTATACGCGAAAATCGACAAGCTGTTTTCCGCCAAGGGGCTGCCGATGGCCATGCTCGGACGATTCAAGATCTGGGCGATTGCCGTCCAGGTGACCTTGCTGGATCACCTCATGGAACTGGCGTCCAAGCAGCCGCTCGACCAGTACATCTACAAGCAGGCCAACGACGCCGGCAAGCAGGTCGGCGGCATCGAGACGACGGCCGAGCAGCTTTCGGTCTTCGATTCACTGTCGCAAAAAGAACAGATCAAGATGCTGCGTGACGCGCTTGAGGAACGTGACAAGTACATTGCCAAGGGAGTGGACTTCATCAAGGTGTTGATCGACATCTATCTCAGGGGCGACGAGAAGGAGTTGCTCAAAAAAATGACCGAAGAGTACGATCCCTCGGATCCGCTGGATCGCAAGATGATGAAACTGTTGTTCACCGATCGCAACAAGCGCATGGCCGAAAGGATCGCAGCCAAGCTGAAAGCCTCGCCGGACAAGAGCTTGTTTTTCGCCATAGGCTCGGGCCACCTTCCGGGCCCGGAGGGCATCGTCATCCGCCTGCAAAAAGCGGGCTTCAAGGTAGAGAGAGTTGGGAGGTAGACCATGTTCAAGACGAAGATCTGCGACCTTTTTGGAATCGAGTACCCGATAATCGGCGGCACCATGATGCACCTGGCCAGGGAAGACTATACCGCCGCCGTCTCCGAGGCGGGAGGCCTTGGCGTGTTGGCCTCGGCCAACTACAAGCAGATGGACGAGTTCAGAGACACCATCAAGCGCATCAAGGAAAAGACTTCCCGGCCATTCGCGGTCAACCTGAATTTCTTCCCGGCTCTCAATCAGATCGACAACAACCTCTACCTGGATGTGATGATCGACGAGGGTGTAAAGATCGTCGAGACCTCGGGCCACAAGGCGCCCGAGGACGTGGTCGGGCGCATCAAGCAGGCGGGCATGAAGCTGATGCACAAGTGCGTCGGGGTGCGCTACGCCAAGAAGGCCGAGAGCATCGGAGCGGACGCGGTCACGGTAGTGGGCTACGAGAACGGCGGGGCCACGGGCAACCTGGACATCACAACCCTGTGCCTGGTTCCCCGGGTGGTCGATGCCCTATCCATCCCGGTCATCGGCGGCGGCGGAGTGGCCGATGGACGGGGCATGGCGGCCGTGCTGGCACTGGGAGCCGAGGGAATCATCATGGGCACTCGCCTGCTGACGGCCGAGGAGACGCCCTTGCATCCCGAAATCAAGAAGAGGCTGCTCGATCTTAGTGAACTGGATACGCGCATCGTGCTGCGTTCGATCGGCAACACCCACAGGGTTATGGACAACGAGACCTCGCGCAAGGTAGCCGAGTTGGAAGAACAGGGCGCCGGGTTGGACGAGTTGCTGCCGCTGATCTCCGGAATGATCACCAAGGAGAAGTTCGCCGCCGCTTCAGACGGCGGGCTTCTGGCCTGCGGGCAAGGCATCGGCCTGGCGCACAAGATAAAACCGATGCGCGAAATAATCGAAGAGATCGTCGAGGAAGCTCAGGAAGCGACGGCCCGCCTGAACAAGCTGATGCCGCTGGCCCGCAACCGCCATCTGCCGCACTCTTGCTCGTAGCTAACCGCCGGTCTCAGGACATTATCTGGTAGAGCGCGCCGAGCAGTTCGGAAGGCCTGAAAGGCTTTGCCAGAAAAATACCGCGCGTGCCGCCGCCGGCTGGTTCGGTGCCACCGATATCCGAATATCCGCTGGTGAGCACCACCGGCAAATCCGGGCGCATCTGCCTCAGTTCGTCGAGCACCTCGCTGCCCGACAGGCGCGGCATGGTCATGTCCAGGATCGCTGCCTTGAACTCGCCCGGGCGCTGCTCGAACAATTCGACTGCTTCGCGGCCGTCGCGGGCCGTCAATACCTTGGTATTCGGGCCGGCAAGCGTTTCGCAAACTACATCGCGCACTTGTTCCTCGTCATCGGCCAGCAGCAATAGCCCCTCGGGACGCCAGCCCGCCGGCCGCGCCCTGGCTGGTTGCGCGGCGATATTCTCGGGCATGGATGCGTCCGCCAGCGGAAAAAGCAGTTCGAATTCGCTTCCCTTGCCGACTTGACTGGCTACCCGCAGCGCTCCTCCGTGCCCGTGCACGATACCCAGCACGGCCGCCAGGCCCAGCCCGCGGCCCGATCCCTTGGTGGAAAAAAACGGATCGAAGATCTTCTCCCGGGTGTCCGCAGACATTCCGCAACCGTTGTCCGCGACCACCAGGCTGACGCACGGTCCTTCATCGAGATCGCTTTGCATGAAGGTAGCGGCCAGCAAGTCGCCGCCCGCGTTCATCGCGCGCGTGCGAACGTCGATCGTCCCGGCCTCGTCGCCGATGGCCTCGGCGGCGTTTAGCAGCAGGTTCATGATCACCTGGCGCATCTGGGTGGCGTCGGCCGAGATATAGGGAAGCTGCGGGTCGATCTCGTAGCGAAACTCGATCTTGCTGGATATCGCCACCCGCAAGAGCCCGGCCATCTCCCTGCACAGTTCAGCCAGATTCACCGATCTTAGTACGAACTTTCCCCCGCCCGAATATGCCAGGAGTTGTCGGGTAAGTTCGGAGGCCCGAACGGAGGCCTTCTCGATCGCGCAAAGCCTGTCGTACCAGGGCGATTCGGCATCCATTTCGCTTAGCACGATGCTGGCATTGCCCAGCACGCCCATCAGCAAGTTGTTGAAATCGTGCGCTACCCCGCCTGCCAATATCGCCAGGCTCTCCTGCTTCTGGGCGTTTCTGATCCTGTCCTGCAATGCGCGAAATCCCTCTTCAGCCGCCCGCCGTTCGGTGATGTCGCGCACGGTCGTCAGAATGACGTGTTGCCCGTTGAACGACACGCGTTGACCGATCGCCTCGCCGTAAAAAACCCTGCCTTCCCGGCCGACGAATTTCTCCTCGATCGGCGGCAGTATCCCGGGTGTATCGCCCGCCAGGGCCATGCGCCGGCGCACGACTTCGCGCGAGTCTGGATGCACCAGGTCGAGAACCGGGCGGCCGATCATCTCGTCGGGATCCTCGACACCCGCGGCAGCGGCCGCAGCCCGATTGGCGAACAAGATCTTGCCGGCGTTGTGCATGACGATGAAATCCGCGCTCTGGTCGACGACGCTGCGGTAGCGATCCTCGCTCTCCTTGAGGCTGTGCTCGACCCGCTTGCTGCGGGTGATGTCCTGGATGATGCCCAGGCAGGCGATGACCTTTCCGCTTTCGTCCCGCAGGGGAGATATGCTCACATCGTGCCAGAAAGTACCGCCCGGAAAATCCACCGGGTATTCCAACCTGAAGCGCAGGCCGCAGTCGAAAACCTGTCCGACGTCAGCGATCCTGCGAGCGGCGTCTTTTTCCGGAAAGACGTCGGAAAGACCTTTTCCCGAAAAGTCGGAGTAGTCGACTCCGTATTGCTTTGCCAGTTCCGGATCTCCCCACAGGAAAAGATAGCGACCCGACCGGTCGAGGCCCATGATAACCGTCTCGTGCAGGGACATCACCAGGCCTCGAAGCAGATCGCACTCAGCCGGCAGGTCGCCGGCCGCCGGAAACAATTCGAGCGACGCCTGCTTGATGGATGAAGATAGGTCTACCTGCGAGTTATTTCCGGAATCATTTGCGACGGCGTCGTCCATACCTCTGCCTCACAGTACCCCAGGGTGAAGCGTCAACCTACGCGATCACCCGCGATCTGTCAATCAAGTCGAGAATATTCCGTCCGATGATCTCACTTGTAGTAGGGCGGCAACGGGCAGGAGCTGGTCTCCAGGCAGCGATCGTCGATTATCTCGCGGCCTTCGGTTGCGAAGAAATGGGCCACCTGGCTGACCATGAAGGTGAACATGTCGAAGCCGCTTTCCAGGCCGGTCGGGAAGATGCCGTGCTGGCCGGTGGGCGTCATGTGGGCGAAGCGGATGCCCGATTCTCCGGTTTCGGTCTCGATCTTCATCCGCAGGCGCTGGGCCGCGTCCGGGGCCGGCTCGCCGAAACCGTCTGCTCCCTCGTCCAGGTCGTCCGGGTCGAACAGCAGGTCGCTGCCCGGAAAGCGGCCGCGCTGGGCCAGACCCTCGTAGACATGGTTGGCAATCAGCCAGTCGTTGGGAGTCATGCCGTATAGCTGAAAACGCTCCTGGTCCTGATCGGGCAGGTAGGGAATCAGGCCGGCCGAGCGCCCCAGGGCCGCCTGGGTGTTGATCGGCACGTCCTGGTCGCCCAGGCTGGTGAGCTCGAGAATGTTGGTTACGGTCGGTCCTTCGGGGCGAATGTCGAGCGGGCGCAAGAAATAGTTGGGAGCCAACGAGCCCGGGTCCGCCGGATCCAGGATCATCTGGAACAGTCCCAGCATGCGCCTCAATCCAGGCGTGCAGCGGGCCAGGCCGAAGCCCTCGGTGGGCGTTCGCAATTCTTCCCCGGCATAGTAAGTGGGTAACTCGGTGGTGATCTCGGTATCGTAATACCAGGCGTCTTCCGGCCAGCGTTCCAGGCGCCCGATCTCATCTCCGCCGGGCTTGTAAAATGTGACCCGAAAGCGGTCCTGGCGGTCGGCCTCCATTGAAATCCTGAAGTGCAGACCGGCGTGGACGGTGGCCCGGAATTCCTCGCCCCGATCGAGGTTTTCGACCAGCACCCGGTCGCCCTGCTCGACACCCTCAACCCGGCCGGCGAAGAGCCTGCGCTCTTCGGTGGCCAGGGGAACGATCAGCGTCACCCGCACGGCGTCATCCCCGTCGGGTTCGCCGATCACCAGCGGGCCCATCGAGCGCATCATCGAGGCCCGGCGCACCCCGCCCAGCATGGTGCGAACCCCTACATCGGCCAATCCCCCGCCGCCGACGGTCGGCGCGGCCGCGATAATGGCCGGCTCGAGCGGTGACAGCAGGCCCGAGTGAATGCCGCCGCCGGACTGTCCCCAGGCGAAGTAGTGCACCTCGGGCCCGCCGAAATCAACTACGCCGTCGGCGTTGAAATCGCCTGCCAGATCGTCCTGCCCGTCGTCGTCCTGGTCTAGATCCCATCTGCGCTTGCCGTCCAGGGAACGCAGCACGCGCACCAGCTCGAAGTGATCGGCTACCGTCTGGCGAACCACGTCGCGGATGTGGAAGCCGTAAGCCGTCCAGTAGTCTCCGCCCGAGTCGAGCGCCCCATTGCCGGTCAAATCGCGGGCTCTACCATTGAGCAGAACCTCCGCGAACGGCTCGAAGCCCCAGCCCTCGGCCGCCGACATGATGATCTGCATAATCGTATCGTCGATCGGGATGCCGTGTCCCCAGGCGTCGATACCCACGCTGGCGATGCCCTGGCGGGCCATGAAGCCTGCGAATCCCAGGGCCTCGCCGCGCATCGAACTATAGCTGTGACAGTAGATCACAACCGGGAAAGGAGGCTTGTGATGGGCCGTCGTCTTGGGAACCGCCGCCGTGAAATAGGCGCGCCGCCGCAAGTAGTTGGCGCGGCCGGCACGTATATCGATATCGAAGTTCTCGTTCTCCATGTTACTGGGATCGAGACCGTCTGGTTTCGTGCGTACGAAGTCGGGACTGATAAAAGAGCCGTCGACGAAATAATCGACGGAGTCGAACGAGTCGATTATCGGTTCGGCCATCTGCATGGAATCACCCAGCAACTCCGGGCCGATGGCCTTGAGAACATCGAGCAGCGTCTGGGCGGGCAGAATATAGTAGGGCGGCTCGTTTCCCTGATACTTTGGGTTGAGAGCCTGGTCGGGCTTGATATCCACCGGAATCTCATCCGCCAACCAGCCCAGGGTGCCGATACCGTAGAACCCCTCGCGGATGGCCACCAGCTCGGCCGAGACCGACTGGGTGGTGAACGTCCAGGCGAAGGCGACGTTCTTCTCTTGCATTTGCCAATCCGGGTGTTCGGCTAAGATACCCCCCAGCCGGTCGAGCGCCTCGCGCTGGCTGAGGTGGTGCACGTAGTCGAAGGGCGAGCGCACCGGCTCTCCCGCAAGGCGGCCGGTCAGTCGATCCGTCAGCACTACCGCATAGGTCGTTTGTTCCCTGAGCGGCACCACCGGGCGCAGGATCAGAGTGTTCGTTTCTGATTCGTAAAAAGTCATCAGGCCGTCGAAGGGATCGGAGCCTGGCGGCCAGACGTTGGGATGGTCGAGCACCCCGTCGTCGTCGCTGTCCTCGCCCGGATCGAGCAGGCCGTTGCCGTTCAGGTCTTCCTCGACGGTATCAAAGATTGCGTTGCCGGCCTGCGCCCGCGGATCACCGCGAAAGTAGGAGTCGCTGTCCTGCAACTCGAGCGGAAAGTTGCCCCGGCCGATATCCAGAAGCACGGCTTGGCCGAAGGCCGGGCTGTCCGGGTCTATGTCCACCAGGTAAACCGCGTCGTCGGAAAAATCGAGGTTGTCGCGCTGGCGGGCAAGCAGGTTGCCGATGTCCAGCGGGGCATCGAAGGATACCGAGATCGGCTGCTGGACACCGAAGCCGTCCAGCTGATCAATCTTGGCGCGTACCCGGCTCTCGAGCTGGGTGGGAGCGATCATGCTGGCGTTGATTCTCAGGCCGGTGGCCGCGGTTGGATCGGCGCGCGTGGCCAGGTCATTGGGAAACGGTATTTCCGGCAAAGGCTTGTGATCCAGATCGAAGTTCACACGCGGCCCGCCGCCGGGCGGCGTCTCGAAAAGACCCTCGGGTCCCGCCTGACAGGCAGCAAAAACAAGAGCTAATGCCGGCACACAAAGAATCAATCTACGGGGCTTTTCCATGGGAAAGATTATAGTTGGAAGCGGGCAATATTACCAGCCTATGGTTGACTGGCTCCGGCATCTCGCGGTAGCCTGCGTAACCATGAAAGCATACCTTGTGGCAGTCCTGGTTGTTGCGGCGGGCTTGTTCTTTTCGCCCGGTTCCCGGGCCGACGATTATGACTATGACGTCTTCGGGCAATGGCGCTTCGTCTATTCCCATGCCCAGGATTTTCCGCTGAATGCCGCCGGGGATAGCAGCGGCCTGCGCTGGTACCTCGATCACCGCCTTGATGTCGGCACCAGGCAGAGCCTGGGAGATTTGCTTTCGGTCGAGGCCGAACTTCAGATCTTCTACGGCCAGGCCGCTGGCGATTTCGATCACATCGCCTCCGAGTTTCGCACGGATACACGCGAGACCTTGCGCGGCTGGGACCTCAATCGCTTCGACCTGCGGCAACTCTGGCTGAAGTGGAACTCGCCATGGTTCCAGCTCAGGATCGGCCAGATGTACAGCGACTGGGGCCTGGGCATGCTGGCCAACGACGGGCGACCGGATCCCGACCGCTTCGGCTTCCGCGACCAGGGCGACATCTCCGAGCGCTTGATCCTGGCGACCCGGCCGCTGGCCATGTTGAGCGGCTGGCCCTCGAAGATCGTCCTGGCCATAGGAGGCGGTCTGGTCTATCGGGACGAGAACTGCTCCCTGCGCGACGGCGACCTGGGCGGCGAAGTGATCGGATCGCTCTTCTACCGCGAAGAGGGAATCGACATCGGCATGTACGTCGCGGGGCGCATCCAGGAAGACGACGCCGGAACGAGTCTCGACGCGACGGCGATCGATATCTTCGGGCGTATCGATGCCGGCCCGGGCTACCAAGGATTACTGCTGGCCGCCGAGCTGGCCATATTGACCGGCAGCACCGATCGCGTGGTCCAGGCCGAGCGCCCGGGAGGAGTAGACATCAGCGCTTTCGGGGCGGTGCTGCGCGCCGGTTGGCACTTCGGAATGCTGGACCTGTTGCCCGTTCTGGAAATTGGTTACGCCTCCGGCGACCCCGATCCGCATGACGGCACGGTAACTTCTTTTTCGTTCGATCCCGACTACAAGGTCGGCCTGGTTCTGTTCGACACGGTCCTGCGCGGCATCACGGCCATGAGCGCCGCCGAGTCCGCCGACCCGGATCGCGTCGGCTTGCCGCTGCCGGGAACCGACATGCTGGCAAGCAAGGGGCGCATAAGCGGCGCCATCTATATCAACCCTACCGTGCGCATCAGGCCGCTTCCGCAAATGACGCTTTTAGCGGGCTTCCTGTACGCCTGGAGTTCGGCGCCGTTCGCCCAGTCCTACCAGACATTCGCAAACGGCGGCGTGTCTACCAACCCCTACGGGTTGATCAACCCGGGGCGCAACCTGGGCTGCGAACTCGACCTGGGAGTCGACTGGAAGCAGCCGGTCTTCGGCGATGTCGATCTGCTTGGAGGCTTCCAGGTGGGCTGGTTCTTCCCCGGCAGCGCCTTCGACTATCCCGACGGATCGCGCCCGGGTATCATCTCGCGCTTCATCGGCCGCCTGGCGCTCGAATGGTGAGCGCCGTGTCAGGACCGCTCTTGCCCCGGAGATACAGTTGAAACTTGCCGGACGCGCCATCGCCCTGGTCTGGCTCTTGTTGCAAGCAAGCTCGTCGTGGGCAGGCGGCTACTTCTTGCCGGGCCGCGGTGTGCGGGCCATGTCCCGCGGAGGCGCCTTCGTCGTTGGCAGCGATGACTCGACGGCGGCCTGGTACAACCCGGCCCAGTTGGCGGGACAACCGGGCACCCGGCTGCAGCTGGACGCGGCCATGATTTTCGCGAGAATGAGCTTTGCGCGCTACCCGGTCGAAGGAGTCTCAGAGGATTTCGCGCCGGTCAGCAACGATGCGCCGCCGGCCCCGGGCATTTCCGCCGGCATCTCGTCGGACTTCGGGCTAAAGGGGCTGGTCTTCGGCCTCTCTTTCTACACACCTTACGGCACCTGGGGCCACTATCCCGAGGACGGCGCCCAGCGTTACTCGATCATTCGCTCCGACAACCTGGCTTATCAGCTGCAACTGTCCGCGGCCTGGGAACCTTTCAGCGGTTTCAGGATCGGGGCCGGAATATTGTTCTTCACCATCGATATCAGCGACACGCATGCGGTCTCGGGATTCCCGGGGCTGTTCGGCATGCCGGAAGATCGCGACCTGGACGGCACGATTCAATTGATCGCCAAGGATTCCATGATTCCCGGGGGCCAGGTGGGCCTGTGGGCACACCTGGGAGCCTGGATACCTTTCCTGGAAGGAGTCGAACTGGGCCTGTCTTTCGAACCGCCCATGTCGGTGAACGCCGAGGGCCACATGCGCGCGCGCCTGCCCAGTCACATCTACTACGACGGCGTGACTCTCGACCCGGCCGAGCCGCCGATTGCGATATCTTTCGATCTGCCCTGGATTGTGCGTTCCGGGTTGCGCTACCGCTACCGGGATGTGTTCGACATCGAGCTGGATCTGATCTGGGAGGGCTGGTCGTGCCTCGACGTCGTTCACGTGCAAGCCCTGCAGCCGACCTACTACCGCGACGTCCCAACAATCGGCGACTACCTGCTGACCTTCTCGGACCTGCCCCGGCATTACCGCGACACCTACTCGGTGCGCTTCGGCGGCAGCGGCAAACCGCTCGATTGGCTGGTGCTCAGAACCGGCTTCCTGTGGGAGGCGGGCGCGCCGCCCGACGAATATTTCACGCTCAATACGCCCGATTCAGGAAAGTTCGCCTTCGCTTTCGGCGCCGGCGTCCAGTTGGGAGCCTTCGAGATCGACCTGGGCTACATGCACGTGTTCTTCGACAATCGCGACATCCCCAATGCCGTAAGTCAAGCCCGCCAGACCAATCCCAGCAACCCCGAGGGAACCACGATAGTCGGCGGTGGCCGCTATTCGGCCGCGGCCGATCTTGCGGGTCTCTCGGTGGTAGTGCTGGTCGACAAGTTCTGGAGTTCACCCTGACCAGGGATTACAGCGAATCTGCTGCTTCGCTCAGGATCTCCCGGAGAACTACGATCTGCGAGCGGAAGAAATCCCTGCCCCAGACTTCGAGCCCGCGCAGTTCGGTCTCGTCCAGAAAGCGTTCCACGTCCCTGGCTGCCTGCCGGAAGTCGACCGACTCCGTCTTGTTCTCAAGCTCCGCTGTCAGCCAGGCGCTGTCCACTTTCAGCTTCTTCCCGGCCCAGGGACCCTGCTGATCGATCGCGTTTTCCAACAGTTCCAGCCGCGGGCGGATGCGGCGTCGCACGTACCAGATCAGATCGTACCAATCACGCCCCTTGACGTAGTCCCGACACATCAGGGCGTGCAGCTTGCTCGCGAATCCACTCTCGAGGTCCTGCGCCAGCAAAGAAAACGGGACGGGAAAGGTAATGTAGCCCGTCTCGAATGTCGAACCCGCGGGAGGATTGCAATCCACTTCGAGCTTGACGGAGATTTTCTGGCCCGATCGCAGAGGGTGGGCAAGTTCGAGGATCCTGCCCAGGGAAGTGTCCTTGAGCCAGAGCGCATGGATGGCCGTATTCGAGTTGCGCTTACTGATTTCCAGTTCGATTCCATACAACCTGAACTCGTCTACCAAGACCTTCTCGTAACGACTCCAGTCGAAGTCCGGGGCGGGTTGCTTGAGGACGAAGTCGAGATCTTCCGAGAAGCGCCTGAGACCGTGAAGAATCCGCAGGCATGTGCCGCCATGGAAAACGCCCTGCTTGAAAAATCCGGCCCGGGACAGCGCTGCAAGAGCAATTTCTTGCAGGATCTCCCGCAATACATGCCGCTCGAGCTGCGCCGTCTCCGGCGCTTGAGCCTTGAAACGTTCGAGGATGATCTCGACGCTCATCTTCCCAACTCCTCCCGCAAGGTCAAAAGAAATCTTGGCGCGGCTCCGCGGTCGACTTCGGCGAGCAACAAGTCGAAAGATTTTGTATCGAGTCGCTCCAGAAGCTGCGGCTCAATCCGCAGGCTGCGTGTCAGGTAGCGGCTGTTCATTTCCGGCATGTGGCGATCATGCGCCAAATCGGCCAAGGCCCTCAGCGGAGATGCCAGCAGAAATGCTTCTTCATTTGCCGCCTCTACCCGTTCGACACCCGCCAGTGATCGAAAAGGGGTCTTCGAATACTCGAAGCGACCAAGGGGAGTGGCAAAGGAAGCGGAGCGCTTGAATACTCCGCTGGTTACGGCTACGACACGTTCCGGGATCCAGCCGTGTACGGACAGAGCCGACTCGAGGCTGAGGTACGCGGGACCATAGATCCGAGCAGCCAGGCAGAAAAGGTCGAGTTTGCTTTTCCTGAACGGCTCGGCCAACACATACAATCCGCGCCTGATGCGAACGATCTCGGAAGCGGCCAGGGCGCGTTTGACAAGAGCATATCTCTTTGAATTCGAAGCGCTTCCCAGGAGGTTATCGACATCGATAGCTGTGAAAACACTCCTCAGGTTGCTCTGCATGAGCTTTTCAGTGAGTTTTTGCATGATGCATAATACTGTCACATTATGACAGTATTATGCAATCTTTACCTCGTGCTAAAGTAGCTTCTGCGAGCGGTACCACTCGGCCGTCTCGGAAAGACCCGCTTCCAGATCTACCTTGGGCATGTAACCCAGCAGCCGGCCGGCTTTGGAACCGTCGATGGTCCAGTTGGCGGCTAAAATCCGACGGGTGTTGTCAAAGGTGAAAATGCGAGCCTTGCGGGTAACCATGCCCAGCGCCGACGAGATCGCCCCGGCGGTTCTCAGAACAGGCCCGGGTATGACCAGCGGGATCAATCGGCGTTTGCCGAGCACCTTGGCCAATACGCTTCCCAGCTCAACCTGCGAGATGTTGCAGCCACCCACCAGAAAAGTCTGCGAGGCCGCCTCCGGCAGGATGCCCGCCAGCAGCGCGGCCCGGGCCACGTCCGTCGCGTGACTCAAGCAGATCCGGCCTGGAGACAGTCCCAGGCGAACCAGGAACCCGCGCTCGACCGATTTGAATACCGGCAAGAACTCGGTGTCCCTCGGTCCGTAGATTCCGCCCGGCCTGAGGATCGTGATCGACAGGCGATCCATGTACTCGCGGGCCACATGCTCGGCCGCCAGCTTCGAACGCCCGTAGGCGGTGATCGGCCGGGGATTCATGTCCTCGCTCAGGGCTTGCTTGCCCAAAGACGGTCCCATGGCGCCGGCGGATGACAACAATACCAGCCGGGATGGCGGTCGTTTCATACGCAGGCAAGCCTGGATGAGGTTCTCGGTCCCCCCCCGGTTGACCAGATCAAATGACTTACGGGCAAGCGCCTTGGTCAGTCCCGCCAGGTGAAACACGAGCTCGACACCGTCCAGGGCCGCATCCAGATCGCCCGGGTCGCGGGTCACGTCTCCATAGACCAGCTCTACCGGTTTTCCCGAAAGGAAACGCAGCTCGGAGGTCTTGCGAACCAGCGCGCGGATCTCGTATGCGCCGCTCAGCGCAAGCAGGTCGACCAGGTGGGAACCCAGGAAACCGTTTGCGCCGGTTACCAGAACGCGCAGTGTGTCGCTTTTCACATTATCAGCTGCGGAAATCAGAAGCCGTTCCTTCTTTCCACCTGCTGGTAGAGCTTCTCCAGTCCACGATCATCGTCAGTCAGGTAGTCGGACACCTCTTTCAAAATGCTGGCTATGTCGTCTACCGACTTTTCCCCGGTCTGCTCTGGATCCTCGCGGTGTACGGCGCCGATGACTTCTCCGAAATCATACAACGGGTAGCCGTCGGGAGCGCTAATCAGTGAGCCCGCGTTTGCCAGCAGTTCGGCAAAGACGTCTCGCTCGGGAACTTGTGTCCGGCGCATGCGCAAAAGCAATTTCATCAAGCTGCTGACAAGGACATTCGGCGGGTCGCTGGCAGCGCAGCCCGCGCCGGGGACGAGTTTCCAGCCGTAACCGTCCGGGTCGATTTGCCTGCCGATCGAGTGAGCCATGGGCACGCTCACCCTGTCGACCAGCAGATCCTGCAGCAGCCAGGCGGCAGCCTTGCGCAGCGTGCGCACCCACCCGGGATCGGAGCTGTCCAGCAGGTCGAGCGTGATCGAGTCCAACTCGCCCGGTAACTCGGCGTCGTCTGCGATCAGCTGAAAAGCGTCTACCAGCCTGGGCGTGACCCGGCCGCCGACCGCATCGCGCAAATCGTCCTCGATCTCCGCCAGCTTCGCGCTCAGTTCGCCCGCGTCGCGGTGCTTTTCCGCGCGTTCGCTGAAGAACGAGACGGCGTTCAGAGCCAGAAACCAGGCCCGCCGGTTCGAGAAACGCCAGATGCCGTCGGTTTCTTCCACTTTCAGAAAGCGCTCTTTCAGTAAATCGGTCGTCCTGTCGAGGGCCGCGTCCGCCTCGGGATCCGCCTCCAGCGCATCGTCGACGACACGCATGGCGTCCAGCAGCAGGTAGAGCCGGCTGATGGGAGAGACGTGCGTCGTGTCGTCGCCGGCGAACACCCAGTCGCCGCCGTCGTGGCGCAGTATGGCGGGATCGGGCTCGAGCAAATGCCGCGTAAAGAGCGCCAGTTCGTCGACAACGTCCAGGCCGGAGGCCGTTTTGAGACCGTCCAGCGAGCCCAGAAAATCGCCGGCCACCCGCAAGACGTCGGTGTTGTCCAGGATATCGAGCAGCATCGGCTCGAGCACCCGCATGTTGGCGCAGGCGGAAGAAGCATTGGGAACGTTGACCGAGTAGTGCGGATGCAGGCTGGCCAGCAGATCGGCGAAGACCTTGGTGCCGGAGCGTTGCTGGTCGCGATCGCGGATTGTCATGGCCGTCGATCCCGGCCTGAGCGCATCGAGCATCCCCGACACCTCCAGCGCCAGCAGCGATTCCGCGTTGTAGTTGAGAAGTTCGTGCCCCTCGCGCCCCTTGGGGTTGCCTAGAATCGTGTGATCGTGGTTCATGAAGCGGTCGACTTCCTCGACCGGCGGATACTCGCCGGTAAACTCGCTTACCGCGGCCACCACGTACCAGGGAACGTAAGCCAGACCCTCGTCGGGGTTGCCGGTATCGGCCGTCGAGTCGAGCCAAAAGGCGAGCATGTCGCTGATGGTGAATACGTCGAAGCCGGCTATCGAAGTGCCGTGCTCGGCCCCGTTGGTATCCCAGGTCAGGTGCAACATCTTCTGCAGGTTGGAGCGATTGGCATACTGGCTGTCCGAGAGATCGAAGTCGGTCGGCAGGTGAAACTCCATGCCGCCCGGCGCCTGGTCGTCCAGCACGTCGCGATAGCGGATCATGTCGGCCAGGCCGGCCTGCAAGCCGTGTGCGCGCTGGTCCGAGTACGAGCGCAGGAAATCCGCAAGGTAGCCCCGTTTCGCCATCTCCAGAAGGTGCGGGACCAGGTCGTCGAGCAAGCGGTTGTGATCGTTCAACGAAAGCTGATCGTAATCGTCGGTGATATCGGATACCCGCCGGAACTCGTTGCGCAACTCGGCTAGCTGCGGCTCCCTGAGTTCCGCCACCGTCAGCAATGCATCGAGCAGCTCGGGCAGCCTGTCGTAGTCGAGCAGCACAATAAGCGCGTGGGTCAAGGCCACCGCCGGCGAGTCGTCCGGCGCGTAGCCGGGAAAGACACCCTTGTCGTCCGCCCGGGCGACCTTCTCGCCCAGCAGCGATCTCAGGGCGGGAGGAAGCTCCCAGATGAAGCCGTCCGCTATCAGCGGTTCGAGCTGATCGACGAGCGCTCCCAGCATCGACTGGCGCAGGTCCGAGTACTCGTAGAGCAGCGAGCCGCCGACCAACGAGCGGCTGCCGTCCGGCTGAAACGGCGGCGGGACATCGAGAGCAGCGCCGTTTTGGTCGATGAAATCGCCTCTCTGCGAATCGATGTCGGCCAGGCCGTCCTGGTCGGTATCAACGAAGGGCGAAATCGGCTCTGCCGTACCGGGATCGCTAAGCGGCCGTGCCCGACCCCTGACATCCGTTCTTACAATCCAGTGTTCCTCGCCCTGGCCGGCCATCAGTCTTCCGTCCGTAGACAGCAGGAAATCGAGAAAAACGCACGCCGCACAATCCGGATCTTCATCGATCGCGGCCGCCGTCATCTTGTCGGCCAGCTCTCTCTGCAGGGCACTGAAGGTGTCGTCCTCGTCGTCGTCCGGTACAAACTGATCATCGAGCCCGTCGTGAGCCAGCCACAACACGGCCAGATGATCCAGCAGATCGGGCGTCGTGGGGTTTACCAGCAACCTTCTCATTAGCGAACCGGTTTCATCCTTGCCGTAGCCCGACGGATGATCCGCGTACCAGTTTGCCTGCAGGAACTGGGCATCGTCCGCGAACTGGGCCAGGATGCAGGCGCTCGGGCGGAACACGGACTGCAAGACTCCTTCATCGTAGAGCGGCAAAATTGCAACCAGGTAGTCCTGCAGATCGGACAACATTGCATCGGGCATGAGCCCGTCGAGGGCTTCGACCAGGCGCTCTTGCTCCCGGGCTAAAGCCAATCCCTTCTTGGGGTGCATGCGTTGCAGATCGGCTTCGATGATACGATAGATCTCCTGGCCCAGGCTGCCCCGCTCGGGCGCTTCGCGCGTAGTATCCAGTTCATAGCTGCAGGCCGCAAGTTGCATGGCGCACAACATGCCGATCGACAATATCTTCGCCTTCATGTTCACCTCGAAAGCCAATAATAACCCATCGCGCGCCGAAGCGCGACCATCTTGTACGCACAATCTTGTGCGCCGATTGAAAAACTGCTATCGTACCGTTCCAACTTGCGAAACAGGGGCCGAGTTTGGAAGCGGGAGACAGGTTTGGCGAGTATGTGATTCTCAAGCGCCTGGCGGCCGGTGGTATGGCCGAGGTTTACCTGGCGCGCAAGAAGAGCGGCTTGGGAGGCTTCACCAAGCCGGTGGCCATGAAAGTCATCCTGCCGCACCTTTCGTCCAACGAGCGTTTCGTCAAGATGTTCCTCGACGAAGCCCGGCTGGCCGTTTTTCTCGATCACGCCCACATCGCCCAGACGCTCGACCTGGGCGAGGTCGACGGGCAGTACTTCATCGCCATGGAGTTCGCCCACGGGGAAGATCTGCAGCGCATCTCGGTAACCACCCGCAAGAGCGGCCGTCTGCTTCCCTTGCCCTACGCCGCCAAGATCCTGAGCCAGATAGCCGAGGGCCTCTACTACGCCCACACCAAGACAGACAAGAGCGGCCGTCCGCTGGGCATCGTGCACCGCGATATCAGCCCGCACAATATTATTCTGACCTTCGACGGTTTGGCCAAGCTGATCGATTTCGGGGTAGCCAAGGCCAGGGTGACTTTCCAGGAGGAGGAAGACGGGGTCCTCAAGGGCAAGTTCTCCTACATGTCGCCCGAACAGATCCGGGGCATGCCGATCGATCCTCGCTCGGACATCTTCGCGCTGGGAATCGTGCTCTGGGAGGTCTGCACCGGCGCGCATCTCTACCGCGAGAGCAGCGAGCTCTTGACCATGGAGGCCATCCTCAGGAAACCGGTGCCCAAGCCCCGCGATCTTCGGGGCGACATGCCGCCCGACCTGGAAGCCATAATTCTCAAAGCGCTGGCAAAGCGCTCGGTCGATCGCTTCCAGACCGCCTACGAGATGCACCAGTCGCTGGAAGGCTACCTGAACCGTTCGGGCTGGTCGGTCGGTACCCCGCACCTGAGCGAGTTCATGAAAAAGCTGTTTCCCGAGGAGTACGCCGAAATACGCGACCTGCTGGCCGCCGAACGCCAGCGCCAGGAGGCGGAAGCAAAGCGCAGGAAGGAAGAGTTTGTCCCCTGGGAGCCATACGAGAACACGGCAGAGAGCGATGCGCTGCCGATGGCTCCGGCGCCGCAGCCTGTCACCCAACCCAGGACGATCCCTCCCCGGCAGCCGGAAAGGCCGACTCCCGCCGCCCGCGAGAACAGGCGCTCCAATGGTCTATCGCGGCCGATGATTGTCATCATCTTGCTGCTTGTGCTGCTGTGCGCCGCCGGCGCCTACATCCTGGTCGATCTCGGCGGCAAGAAAAACCAGGCGCCCTCGTCCCCGCTGGCCACCAGCGGCACCCTGAAAGTCATCTCGGATCCGCCGGGGGCCGAGATCACGCTCAGAGGCCAGCTCCGAGGAAAAACCCCGGCCACGATCGAGTCGGTTCCCTTCGACGAGGACCTGACCCTGCGCATAGAGAAGAAAGGCTACGAAGTGTACATTGCCCCGGTTCGCCTCAGCGCCGGCAACGCCAACCAGGAAATCAAGGCCAAACTCAAGCAGATCTGACGCCCGGGATCGCGCTTCGGCTCGCTAACCCCGTTCCGGCGACAGATCGAACCTGAAGACGGTTCCGCCGTCCTCGGCTTGCTCGACAAACAGGTTCCCGCCGTTTCGCTGGAGGAACTGGTAGGCAAGGGGCATGCCCAGGTCGAGACGCATGGTCCGGCCTTTGCGCTCGTCTACCTGGACTCGCGGCTCGAAGATCCGCAGCCGCTCGTCTTCGGTCATCTTCAGCATCGGGTCGATGATATCGACCGTAGGACGATCGGCCCGTGCATAGCAGCGTATGGACACGGGACGGACCGGGCAAGAAGGGCTTTCACGCCGCGCAAACAGGAAAGTGAGCACGTTGAGCAGCGCCGTCCGCACGTCCTCGACCGCCGCCCTGGCTTGCAGGCGGCCGTCCACCTCCAGCGCGATCTTCCGTTCGCGCTGGTCGCTGGTTTCCGGCAGGGACGAAAGGATCTTTTGGACCAGATCCCCGGCGTCAAAGGACTCCGCCTGGGCCGGTTCGAGCGGCTTCGTCAGGCTGTTGAAGCCGGACACCAGATCGGCGATTCGCTTGACGCCCTCGAGGATCTCGTCGGTCAGCTCGGCGATCTCCAGCACATTGCGCTCGACCGACTCCTCGGAGCGGCCACGGGCGGTCAGCAGGTTCTGCGCCAGGTCGTCGGCTTCGGGCTGCCCGGTACCCTGCAGGCAGGTCGCGGCCGCTTTGGCGGCGAGCCACAGGTCTTTGATCGTGGCGGAGTAATCCTCCAGCGCGGTCAGGTTCGCCCGAACGTAGGCCAGCGGGTTGTTGATCTCGTGGGCCACGTCGGCGGCCAGCTGGCCGATCGCGGCCAATTTTTCCGCTTGAAGGAGTTGTGTCCTGAGTTTGTTTTTTTCCTCTTCGGCCAGTTTGTGCTTGGTGAGGTCCGTGGCCACGATGACCGTCCCGGCCGTGTTTCCCCCTTGATCCTTCAAGACCGAGATCGAAAAAATTACTGGAATTGCCTTTCCGTTTTTCGCCTGGAATCTGCCTTCATAAACTCCCGTGGATCCGCCCGCCGTTTCTCCTTCCAGCAAAGAGGAACTCGACCCGGCTTTTCTCATGAGCATCGCGATCGATTTCCCGCGAAGCTCCTCTTGTCTGTATCCCAACAATCTCAACGCCGATTTGTTCGCCGTGGTGATGTTTCCTTCGTCGTCCAGCAGAACCAGAATCTCTTCCATCGACCTAATGATATTTTCCGCGGCGATGGCGGGAGAGATGGTCAAGAACTCGTACTTGATGATCGCGTAGACAATCCCCACGGCTAAGATGAGCACGCTGACATCCGCCAAGGATGGAACTCCCTTGATACCGAACACTGGAACCACCACGTCGGTCGCGCTGCCCAGAACCAGGCTGATGCCGACACAAACCACAATCATCCTGGCCTGCTTCTTTTCCTGCGGTTTCTCGGTATCCTTTCCGCGCCTGTAGACCAGGTAAATCGAAATGAGCGTAAGCGAGACATAGTAGACATAGAAAACGTACGGCCAGCAGGAATCCGACCACTGAAATTCCCAGCCGTAAGATCGCTGGACGTAATCCAGCGTCAGGTGACTCGTCCATTGCTGGTAGAGAAGAACGAGCGGCAGGATCGGGGCAAGAACGAGGAATGTCTTCGTCCGCATGACTCGCTCGCGCCTGGAGAATGCCAGCGCGAAACAAAGAAGAGCGACGGGAAAAACGAGCCAGCCGATAGAGGAAATATTCTCGATCAGCATTACGGAATCATTGGCAATGCCGGGATTGTGCGAAAATATATCCGAGAGAGTCCATAATCCAAAACAGAACAACAAAGCGGAGCAGGTCCTGTTCAGCGTGGATTTCGGGTCTCTATACAGAATGAAGCCCGCCATCGACAGGTAGATCAGAAGGCAGAAGAAATGTAGAGCCGGCAGGAAATTCATTCGGGCTCCTGTTCATAATCGGCCGCTGGTGCTTTTCGATGATTATAAAGCACCAACCATGGCAGTGCCCGACGGGCAGGCGCGGCTTGCACGGGCATCCGGATGACTTGCCGGGATTATGACACGTCTTGCCACACCAGGCAAAGAAACATGGTCGATCTTTCAGACAGGGTTGGTCGGGCCGTCGTCGTAGGCTTCCTCGGCTAAAGCGCCCTCCTCGGTCACCGCCAACAGGGCCCGCAAGCGCTCTGTCAAGGCCAGGAATATACCGTGCAGCAACTCCACCCGGTCGGCCACCAGATCCATGAAATCTGTACGATCGATCACCAGCGCCCGGCATTCGCTGACGGCCACGGCGTCGGCGGCATTGGGCTTCTGATCGAGCAGAGAAACGCTGCCCAGGCTGGCCTTTTCGCCCACTGTCAGGATCTTCTTGCCCTTCTTGGATATCTCCGCTTCGCCGGTAGTGATGATGTACAGGGCGTCGCCCGGCTCGCCCTCGCGCAGGATGTGCTCGCCCGGCTTGAAGTCATGCTCTTTGGTGATAACGGCAAGAGCGCTGAGATCATCCAGGTTGTTCTGCTTGAAAATGTTGACCGACTCCAGAAAAAGCACAATCTCCATCAGGTTCATCGTATCCTTCCCTTCCACCAGTATCGGATAACAATCCTCGAAATCTTCCCCCATCGAGCAACGGGTGTGAACCGTGGCCGCCCTGAGCAACAGGTCTTTCGAGGCGCACAGCTCGTCGAGAGTTTCGCGAATCTGGTCCAGTGTGCCGTCCCAGGGGGTGGCCGGGCTAATCTCGATCAGAGCACGGTGATTTTCCAGAATTGGAAGCAGCCGCGCGCGAGTCTCGCGATCTACCACGTTGTCCAGCAATTCGAGGGCATCCGACCAGGCCTCACCGCGTGCCGCGCGCAACCGGTAGTAGATGTTCATCATGGTGCGATGCGGATAGACCAGCCCCAGCACCCTGAAGGCAACTTCAATGTTCTGCTCGAGCCTCTCCCTGAGCACTTTGATGGCCAGGCTGGCCGGCGGCAGGTAACAGGCGAGTTGACGGTAGATGCGATCGTAGTAGCGGTATGAATCAGTGCGTCGGTCCACGGCTTCCAGAGCCCAGCGACGGTCAAAGTGAATCTGCGAATACTGGCGCATGCCGGAAAGAGCCAGCGCTATCCGGTAGCGCAGAAGAGCGTCGTCCTGGATGTTGGAAAACAGCAACACCTCACCGGCCCGCTGGGTGGCGATCATTCGGATCACACGCGGCAGCCGCAAGCGCACCTCGAGCGGCCGCTGCCGGTCATTGAGCCACTCGGCCAGAATATCGATGATCTGGTCTCCGTAAGCCGCCAGCGCGTCGCGCGCCTCTGGTCGTGTCTCGCGATCGGACAGCATCTTGAGCAACAGCGGCACGAATTCCGGGCGGTATACCTGCATCGCCGCCCGGGCCGCTATACGCCGTACCGAGACGTCGCTGTCGGACAAGTAGTCCTTAATGCGCTCGGCGTAGGGACCGTCGCCTAGCCGCCCCAGCAGGCGAACGGTCTCTCGCCGCACACCGGGAGATGCAGCGATACCCTGATCGAGGATGCCCTCGAGCACGGCTACGGCCGGGTTGGACACTTCGCATCCCTGCAACTGGATCATGGCTTCGATGGCAACAGCTACCAGCCCGGGATCTTCAGAGCGCAGATAAGGCCCGAGCGCCCCGGATGCCCGCGCCGGATCCAGCGCCACCACCGCCCTGACCGCCGCCACCCGTGCGCGCCGCGAGCCCGAATTGATGATGCCCAGCAGGTCAAAAAGGAAATCCGTGTAGCCTCGCTTTGCCACCGCGTCGATTGCGGCCAGGCGCACTTTTTCTGACTTACCCGAAAGCAACCTGCGCAGGTCGCTGCGGATGTCCACCGTCGGGATTTCGGCTAACAGGCCCAGCGCCGTCTCCGCCAGATCATCGTCGTCGCCGTTCAGCGCCTTGTGAAGAACGCGCTGGGTCGAAGCGTCCTCGAGCCGCAGGTCGGCTCGCCGGCGGGTGCCGATGCGTATCTTCTCATCCAGCTGCTGTACGTAAAGGCCTCGCATACGCAAGAGCATGACGACAAAAACCAAGACCATGCAGATGATCACGATTTCGTAAACCGGGTGGTCTAAGAACGGTGCGAGCAGCAACAGCAACCCGCCTCCCACGGCGTAACCCATCTTGCGCATGAAGCCGTCGATGACGCCGCGGGCCGAAGCGCGCATGCCGGTCGGCACCGGGTTGTAAAGCAACTGCAGGCCGGCCTGGTTGATCGACAGCGAACCGGAGTTCTCGATAATCTTCAAGACGTACACAACCAGAAAGACCGGAAAGACGATCGAGCCTATGCTCGCCAGAATCATGCCGGCCGGGATGATCAGCAAGTAGTTGAAAATTCCCATACGCCTGAGCAGCCGGCCGCTCAACAAGAACAGGAAAGCCACCGAGATGATGCCGACGTAGGCATTCAGGTCGCCGAATAAAGCGGCCAGCTGGTCTTCACCGAGGAACGAACGGGCCGAGGTGCGGAAGAAATAGTCGACGAAAGAGGTCATCACCGCCGCCAGCAACATCAGCAGGCCGAAGGTGCGCGGGTAGTTTTTCGAAGCGACGTAACGGAACCCCTGGCGCAAGCCGAGTGACTCGTGTTCCTTCAAAGCGTCCGCACGGCCATGGTGTTTGGCCAGTCCCTGGGCCAAGAAGACGCATACCAACAGAAAGGCCGCCGCGGCCAACAACAGGTTGACTGTGCCGAGAGCCAGTCCGATCTGGTGCACGAAAACCCCGCCGAAAATCGAGCCGCTCATTCCGCCGCAGGAAAGAATACCGAAGACCCGCTTGCCCTCCTGGGGATCGAAGATGTCACCAGCCACCGACCAGAACTGGATGTTCAGAGCCGTTGCCGACACCTCGCCGAACAGGTACAGAACAGGGCTGACCGGCAGCAGGTTGAACCGTAAAAGCCCCCAGAACAACAACAGGCCCGTTGCCGCCCCCGTCAGGCTCAGCGTGCGCATCAACCGTTTGCGCGGATCGGCCAAGACCTTGGAGGCAAGAACAACGGCTACTCCCACCAGCACGGCGACCAGGATGTATAAGTAGGGCAGGTGCTTGGGATCATGGCGGCTCAGAAAGAGCGCGTTGGAGGCCGACTTGACCATGACCACGTGGGCCACGAAGAAGAAATAAAAGAAGGTGGCCAACAACGTTCGCCTGCCTTCTTCCGGCCGAACCCCGGATGCCCGGGCCGCCCATCTTGACAACTTGCCGAGTTCCATGAGAAAAGTCGAAACAGTCTAAAGACAGCCATCACGGATGTCAACGAACCTGATGAGCTTGTCAATACATGAGATGGGGAGCCTGGATGCCCGTCGGGAGAGCGATAATTTCATACATTTTTCTTCTGGCTTGTCTTGTGTCCTTTCCTGCACCAGGCGAAGACCTAAAGAGCCAGACGCCTGCCGTGATTGAAAACAAGAAACCCGCTAACGAGACCTGCAAGGTTCATCTCGATTTTGGCCTGAAGGCGTTCGAAGAGGTCAAGATCGACAAAGTGACGCTCAAGGTCAACGGCCCCGATTTCAACCTGCAGCGCGAGGGCGACATCGTCTACGGCTTCATGCTCTCAAAACCCACCCGTTTCCATATCAAGGCAGATTCCATTTCCGGTACGGCCGCAGGAATGGATTTAATGCTGCACGTCAAGCGCCAGGATCTTGCGACCGAGGTTTCGGGCCTGGTGGGCATCCGCAGGGTGACTGTCAAGGTCAGCGGCGACAAAGTTTCGGTCTCTGCCGCCGGCTCCAGCCAGGTGTCATCTACGGCCCACTTGTCCTTGACCAGTGTTTCAAAAAACCAACTCAAGGGACAGATCGGCCTTGGGGCCGGAATGTCCTCTGCCAGCATGACGACCATCGGCTGCGATCTGGACTACATTCGCGAACGACCGGCACTAATCGTGATCCTCTTCATGTGGTGGCTCGGCGTCTGAGCCCGGGAGCGGGACTTGCCCGACGAGGCCCAGAAAATAAGGCGCTTCGGCACCTTCGGCGGCGTCTTCACGCCGAATTTCCTGACCATCATCGGGGTAATCTTCTTCCTGCGCGCCGGCTGGGCTGTGGGCAACACCGGCCTGCTGGGCGGGATCATGCTGGCCGTACTGGCCAACGCCATCAGCTTCGCGACCTCGATGTCGATCTCCGCCATCGCCACCAACATGAACGTCAAGACCGGCGGGGCCTACTATCTGATTTCGCGCTCGCTGGGGCTGGAGATCGGCGGCAGTATCGGCATCCCGCTCTTCTTCTCCCAGGCGCTGTCGGTGGCCTTGTACATCATGGGTTTCACGGAGGCTTTAACCTCGCTCCTGCCGCTGCCCGAAAAGGTGGTCT
>Ga0315535_1000630_pt1 | contig 24808 bp, 18 predicted proteins | sample SalMarSW160220MG_2_FD_203092 | JGI IMG/M metagenome (GOLD analysis project Ga0315535, IMG submission 203092) | Salt marsh sediment microbial communities from the Plum Island Ecosystem LTER, Massachusetts, United States - Salt Marsh Sediment SW1602-20 ... | reverse complement strand
TATCCTTCCATCAGGTTATCTCCTTTCACAAGGATCTCACCGGCTTCATTGTACGGATCGGCTGAATCGATCTTCAGTTCCATGAAATCGAGAATCTTTCCGCTGGACCCTTTTCTTGTGGTGGCATGCCCTTCATAAGAGATCAGGGGACCGCATTCAGTCATCCCATAGCCGATGGTAAAAGGGAATTTGATCTTTGTCATAAAATCCTCCACTTCATTGCCCAGTGCAGCACCTCCCAGAACGGCCTCCCTGAATCTGCCTCCGAATGACTCGACCAATTTCTTCCTGATGGCCCCGTATATAACCCCGTTGATACCCGGAATTTTAGTGAGCACCTTCATGGATCCCTTATGCAAAGTGGGCAGGACCTTCTTCTTATATAGCTTTTCGAAAAAGATGGGTACAAACAGGATCAGGTGAGGCCGGATCTCCGAAAATGCTTTCAGGATAACCGGTGTGGCCGGGATTTTCCCCAGGATGGTCACATGAACACCTACTGCCAGGGGAAACAGGAAATCAAACGCACAGCCATAACAGTGGGCCAGAGGAATAATGGAAAGCATTTTTTCGCCCGCATTCAATTCGATGGACCGCATGGCGAAATCCACATTGCCCGCCAGGCTCCTGGCAGAAAGAACCACTCCCTTGCTGAATCCGGTAGTCCCCGATGTATAATTTATCTGCGCCACTTCCCCGTTGTCAACCTCTGCATACCTGATGTGTTCACGTTTGAGCCCACCCTCATATTTCTTCCGGAATAGCTCATCCACCTGGTCAAATGTCCTTGTAAACAGCTTTGAAGGTTTTTCTGAAAGAATCTGAAAATCATCCAGGGCCAGCAATGCCTTCACATGCTTCATTTCATCTTCCGAGAGGCTTGCCATGATCTGCCTGTCCACGAGGAGCATTACCGAATCGGAATGGTTCACGATGGAATGGGCATCAGACGGTCTGAAATCCGACAGGATGGGTACAACAACGGCCCCGTAGGTAAACACACTCATGGATGCAATGCACCAGTTGGCTGAGTTCTTCCCGAAAACAGCCACTTTGTCTCCTTTTTTAATACCCAGGCCCTCATACAACAGGTGCAACCGGGCTACCTGAATGGCAACCTCTCCATAGGTGTAGGAACCTCCATTGTAATCGGAAAGGGCAGGCAGGTCCCAGTTTTCAGCGAAACTTTTTTCGTAAAGCTTAATCAAATTCGGTTGGCTCATTGCTTGGTCAGATTTAGTTTTTCTAAATATAGACAATCCTTCCCAATGATAAAAAACTCTTCAATCATCCAACAGATCAATTATCTTTACATCGTCTCCGCAGGGGATCACTTAAACAGACAAAAATGATCTATTTCTTCAGTGTCCGCGATCAACGGATCATCGCATTGGAAACCTCCTCAGAGCTTGATGAACATACCATGAAGAAGCTGGAATGGCTGTTTGACCAGGCCACCTGTATTCAAGATGACAAGCTGGATGGTATTTTCGTGGGACCCCGCAGGGAGATGATCACACCCTGGAGCACCAATGCCGTGGAAATCGCAGAAAATATGGGTATTGCCGGGATCCGTCGGATTGAAGAGTTCTTTAAAGTACCCGGGAAAGATGCCACCTGCGATCCCATGCTGCAGGCACGCTATGAAGGGCTTGACCAGTCCCTTTTTACCATCGGGAAGGAACCGGAACCAGTGATGGAGATTTCCGACATCGCGGCCTATAATGCCAAAGAAGGCCTGGCTCTGAATGCCGATGAGATCGAATACCTTGAAGGGGTGAGTGATAGGATCGGACGGAACCTCACCGACAGCGAAGTGTTTGGATTTTCACAGGTGAACTCCGAACACTGCAGGCATAAAATTTTCAACGGCACCTTTATTATTGATGGAGAAAAGAAGGAATCCTCCCTGTTTCAGCTGATCAAGAGAACCACCCGTACCAATCCCAACCTGGTGATATCGGCATACAAGGACAACTGCTCATTTGTGGAAGGGCCTGTCATCGAACAATTCGCGCCGCCGCGCCAGGACCGTTCCGACTATTTCCGGGTGAATGATATCCGGACCGTGCTCTCCCTGAAAGCAGAGACACACAATTTTCCAACCACCGTTGAACCCTTCAACGGTGCCGCCACAGGTACAGGGGGAGAAATCCGGGACCGGATCGCCGGAGGAAAGGGAGCCATACCCATGGCAGGGACGGCGGTTTACATGACCTCCTACCCCAGGATGGATGACACCAGAAAATGGCAGGATGCCATGCCGGAAAGGCCCTGGCTCTACCAGACTCCCGATGAGATCCTGATCAAGGCTTCCAACGGGGCCAGTGATTTCGGGAACAAATTCGGACAACCCCTGATCTGCGGGAGCCTTCTTACTTTTGAACACAGTGAACAGGGTAGAAAGTACGGGTATGACAAGGTGATCATGCTGGCCGGCGGGATTGGTTTTGGCAACTGGTCCGATGCTGAAAAAGCCATTCCGGAAAAGGGGGATGTGGTGGTCCTGCTGGGGGGTGACAATTACCGCATCGGGATGGGAGGCGGCGCTGTCTCCTCGGTGGATACCGGTGAATTTGAAAATGCCATTGAACTGAATGCGGTTCAGCGGGCCAACCCGGAAATGCAGAAAAGGGTTTACAATGCCCTCCGGGCCATGGCCGAATCGGGAAGAAATCCTGTGGTGAGCATCCATGACCACGGGGCCGGGGGCCACCTGAACTGTTTGTCCGAACTGGTAGAGGCCACCGGTGGAATCATCTACCTGGATAAACTACCCCTGGGTGACCCCACCCTCTCGGCCAGGGAACTTATCGGCAATGAGTCCCAGGAACGTATGGGACTGGTCATCAAGCCGGAAGATGTGGATGAACTGGTCTGCATTGCAAACCGCGAACGGGCACCCATTTATATCATCGGTGAGATTACAGGTGACCACCGGTTTGTCTTCCTCAACCAAAAAACGGGTGAGAGGCCCATGGACCTGGAACTTACAGATATGTTCGGGAAACCCCCGCAGACCATCATGGAGGATCACTCCGTGGATGGTTCATACAAAGAGATAGAGATTGATTCAACCTCCCTCTCCCAATACCTGGAAGGCGTCATGCAGCTCGAAGCTGTGGCCTGTAAAGACTGGCTCACCAACAAGGTGGACCGGTCCGTCACAGGAAAGATCGCACGCCAGCAGTGTGCAGGCCCCCTGCAACTGCCGCTCAACAACCTGGGTGCCGTAGCGCTGGATTATCGCGGTGTAAAAGGCTACGCTACATCCATCGGTCACGCCCCCGTGGCCGGCTTGGTAGATCCCGGTGCAGGGAGCATACTGGCCATCGCCGAAGCTCTCACCAACCTGGTCTGGGCCCCCATGCCCCAAAGGATCAGGAGCATCTCCCTTTCGGCCAACTGGATGTGGCCCTGTAAGAATGAGGGGGAAGATGCCAGGTTGTACAAAGCTGTCAGTGCTGCCAGCGATTTTGCAGTAGAGCTTGGAATCAATATTCCCACAGGGAAAGACTCCCTCTCCATGACCCAGAAATACGACGACCAGGTGGTTTATGCACCCGGTACCCTGATCATTTCTGCCGCTGCAGAGGTAAGCGATATCCGGAAGATCGTAGAGCCCGTACTGGTAAACGATCCCAAATCCCGGGTTATTTACATTGACTTCTCGTCAGATGATTTCAAACTCGGAGGAAGCTCCTTTGCCCAGCACATGGGCCGGCTGGGCAACGAGGCCCCGACAGTGAAAGATGCCGCCTACTTTGTCAGGGTATTTAACCTGCTGCAATCGCTCATCTTTGAGGGCCGGATAATCGCCGGGCATGACATTTCGGCCGGCGGACTGATCACCGCTTTGATGGAGATGTGCTTTTCCAATACCTCGGGTGGACTGGAAGTTGATATTTCGGGCATCCGGGGTGAAGTGATCCCGGTGCTGTTCAGTGAGAAACCGGCAGTGGTGATCCAGGTGCAGCATGCACATGAAATCACTGCGCTTTTTGAAAGCCAGGGAATCCATCACCATGTGATCGGAAGGCCCATCGAAGAGAGAGAGATCCAGTTAAGAACGGTGGATTCGGTTCAGAACCTTCCTATTGATCATTTCCGCGACCTCTGGTTCCGGACTTCCTATCTGCTGGACAGGAAGCAGACCAGGGCATCCCTGGCCAGGGAACGATTCGACCATTACAAAGACCATGCCCTGAACCTGAACCTGGGAGCGTTCGCGGGAAGCTTCGCAAGCCTGACTATCGATCCCGGCCGGCGTTCAGAAACCGGGATAAGGGCTGCCATTATACGTGAAAAGGGGGTGAACGGGGATCGCGAAATGGCCTATGCGCTGTACCTGGCCGGCTTTGATGTAAAAGATGTGCACATGACCGACCTGATTGCCGGCAGGGAAACCCTCGAAGAGGTTCAGATGATCGTTTTCGTGGGGGGATTCTCAAACTCAGATGTGCTGGGGTCGGCCAAGGGATGGGCCGGTGCCTTTAAGTACAACAAGAAAGCAAGGATCGCCCTTGAGAATTTCTATACCCGGGAAAACACCCTCAGCCTGGGAATCTGTAATGGCTGCCAGCTGATGATCGAACTGAACCTGGTGGTCCCGGAACATACAGCGCCCCCCCGTATGCTGCACAACGCCTCGGGGAAATTCGAATCGGCTTTCCTTTCACTGGATATACCCGCCAACAATTCGGTGATGCTAAAAAGTCTGGAAGGAATGACCCTGGGCGCCTGGGTGGCCCATGGCGAAGGAAGATTCAGCCTGCCCCTGCAGGAGAAGGAGTATCGGATCGCTGCAAAATACAGCCACTCCACCTACCCTGCCAACCCCAACGGGTCGGACCTGGATGTGGCTGCACTCAGCTCGGCCGATGGCCGGCACCTGGCCATGATGCCACATCTGGAGCGGGCCTATATGCCATGGCAGTGCGCTTATTACCCGGAACAGCGCAGGAATGATGAAGCAAGCCCCTGGCTGGAAGCATTTGTGAACGCACGGAACTGGATCAAAGAGAGAATCCTGGAGAATCCTGGGAACAATTTAAATTAGCCAGGGAACAATCGCCTTTCTTTCCTTTGGATATTCAGGGAATGTGGACCTGTACCATTTGTGGTGGTCCAGCGCCCTGGGCACCAGGTTGAAGAAGGTCCACAGGGCAAAAGCAAGTGCCGCCGGGCTCCATGTCAGGATGGCAAACCCGGTCCATTCCAGCAACTCTCCCATGAAATTTGGACAGGATACCCACCTGAACAATCCACCCCGGGGAATAAAATACCCCTTCTTTCCCCCTTTTCTCAGGTTGAGAAGGATCTGATCCGACCACCAGTTGACAAAAACCCCCATTCCCCAGATGATGATCCCCAGAATAAACCGGATATCCACCAGCCAGCTCCAGGTATACACCCTTGGGTAAGAAGAAAAGTAGTATCCGTTAATGAAGCCGTTGACCAGGTTAAAGCTTACGGCCATCAAAGCCACCACCAGTGGCATCTGTTTCCCGGTAGTACGGGTTCTCAGCGGCCATAGGATGGATCGATTGCTATAATGGAAGACGTACAGGATAAAAAAGATCCAGGTTACCGGCTGAATTCCATTGGGTCCCAGTAAAAAAGCAAGGATAAATATCAGCAAGGAGGGAAATTCCATGATGATCCAGCCCACCCGGTTGGGTATGCTGGGTCCCCAGTCCTTCCGGGTGTGCCGGCCATAGGGTGCCGTTACAAAAAGAAGGAGAATGAAGGCCAGAAATCCCAGGGCAACCCAAGCCCAGATAAAGTGAAAGAAAGTTTCGCGTTCCATTGGATCAGTTCAGGAAGGCGAATATATAACAAATATCGGATACGCACCTATTTTGTATCGGTCAGGCTTTCCGCATACAGATACCGGATTCTCAGGGTCTCCTTGGCCAGTGAAACAATCCTTATCTGGTAACTCATCGTCCCGCCCCAGTAACCCACGGTAATCTGCAACAGGCTGTCGGATAGTGCTGACCAGGTTCCTTCGAAATTTTCAAAGGATATGGGAGGTGTTCCACACCAGCCCGCATTCTTCCGCTCCAGAAATGTACCATCTTCCTTAATGGAAAATCCATACCTGAACTGATCCAGCTCTTCCGAACGGATCAGCCTGGTGGTGGAGTCTTCAGGGACCGGGAGGGACATATCAGATTCTTCAATCCATGTACCTACAATGCCCACATTTTTACCCAGGTTTTCCGGTCCCATGTTCTCCTTCGCACAGGAGGCCATCAGGGCCATCATCATCAACAATCCAATTGGTTTCATGTGCCGAATGCTTTTCTTTTTTCATAAGATGAATGTTTTGACCATCGGGTTGCTTATATTTAACCATATGAAAGGCTTTATTTTTTTTACAGTGATCTCTCTGGCTGCCCTGGGTATCCAGGATTGCCAGAGAATTCCTGAAGGGAACGGCTACATCACCCAGAGAATAGAAGTCGGACCCGGACCAGAAGACATGGTTTTGGACTCCCTTCAGGGATTGCCCCGGCTGCTGATTTCATGTACCGGCCGAAGGGAAATTCATCAACCTTACGGGGAGATCGAATCCCTGAACCTGGTCACAGGCCAGCGGAAGGTATTGTCCAGACAGAATGAACCGGCCGGATTGAAATTCAGGCCACATGGAATTTACCTGGATGGCCATTTGCTTTACGTGATCAGCCATGAAGATGAGCCCGATCATCATCCCATACTCATTTACCGGGTGAGCGGAGACACCCTTGAATTCATGGAATGGATACAAACCGCCGCTCAGCATTCGCCCAACGCACTTGTCTCAGGGCCCGGTGGGGAGATCTATTTTGTGAACGACTCCGGGAAAAGGGGCAGTCTGGCCGAGAAAATATTGAGGCTCAGGCGGGCCAGCCTGGTGAAGCTGATCAGGGGCACGGACGATCAATGGGAATTTCAGATCATCGCGTCGAACCTGGGTTACCCTGCCGGCATCAACCGTATCGGGAACCAGATCTATGTGGGTGATGCCATTTTACACAGGATTCACGTGTTCAACATCACCTCCCGGGGAGTAGTCCCCGGGTCTGCGATCAAGGGTCTGAAAGGAAATGACAACATCCGCATCCACAACGGAAGTATTCTGACCCCGGGTCATATCAAACCGCTCCGTTTTATCAGGCATGCCAAAGATTCCCGGAATCTATCCCCCGTGGAAGTGTACCTGGCAGATCCCTTTACCGGGGATGTCCGGTCCATTTACGTGAACGACGGCTCAGAGATCAGTGCCGGCTCCACGGCCATTCTTTTCGACGGGTATCTCTACATCTCCCAGGTATTTGATCCATTCATTCTGAAGGTAAAGATGGATGATCCCCTGTTCACCGAATAACACGCCGGTTTGATCGAAAAAACTTGATCGGGATCTGAATTCCAATCAAATTTGTCATGCAACCAAAACGCAAGCCTTATGAAACGTTCTAAAATCCTGATTACGATCCTGGCCATGGTTTCCATGACCAGCTGTCTGGTCAGCTCGCTTCATCCCTTCTTCAAGAAGGAGGACAAATTCTTCGATGCCACCATGGTGGGAACCTGGATGGATGGTGATTCGTGTATCTGGACCATCTTTCCCAACATGGTCAGCAAGGATTTCATGGGTCCGGCCAGGCACGACAGCTCCTATCAGATTACGTACTATGAGGACGAGGCCAAGTATTCCATTCTCACAGGCACCTTATTTCAAATCAATGGTGTGAAATACGTCGATTTTACCCCTGCTCCCGATGAGGACCACTTCACTTCTGATATGACTTCCTACCATCATGTGCCGGTACATACCCTGGCCAGGGTGCAATACTGCAAAGACAGCATCCTGATCTACTGGTACGGCGATGAATGGCTCAATGACCTGTTCGAACAAAACCGGATCCGTATCAAACATGAAACAGTGAGTTTAGCAGACTATGACCGGCAACTGCTCACAGCCGATACGGAGGAGCTCCAGAAATTCATCAGGAAATACGCCAATGATCCGAAAACTGTGGAGGATATCGAAGAGATATTTGCCAAAGGAAATACCGATGGAAAGGAGGATTACGGGGTCTTTCTGAAACTAAAACCTTATGTCGGGGAACTCCCGGAAAACGTCAGGACTCCCCTACCATCGGATTCGGTCCCATAGCACAGAAAGGGAGTTTCCTGGCCCTCATTTTGGGATTTGTTGCTACATTTATGGCAGGACAAAATTGATCTCGCCATGATGAAGCACCTGTACAGAATGCGCTGGATTCTCATTTCACTGACCTGCCTGTTGTCCGGGTTTGCGCTTCCGGGTCAACCCGGATTCCGAAGCCTGGTCAGCCCTGAAACCCTCTACGGGTATGTGGATACCTTAAGTTCGGAAGAATTTGAAGGACGGCTCACGGGGCACGAAGGTTACAACAGGTCGGTGGAATGGGTCACTGAAAAGTTTATCTCATGGGGAATCAAAGCCCTTGGTGAAAACGGGGAGTTTGTTCAATATTTCCCGCATCCCTACAATGATATTTTCCCGGGTTGTGAGGTGATCCTGCATGCTGGTTCCAAAGGAGAAGACAAATCCTATGAATATGTGGAGGAATTTATTCCGGGCTCCACCTCGGGCAATGGTGAGCTTAGCGCTGAAGTGATATATGCCGGATACGGAATTACTGCACCCGAACTGAGCTACGATGACTATGCAGGCATGGATGTGCAGGGGAAGATCGTGCTTCTGGAAAGAGAGGTACCCGTGAGTCCGAACCATAAGGAGTTCCTCCTTTGGAGACCCTACTCCTTTCACCAGTACAAACTGAATAATGCGGTAGAACACGGTGCGGCAGGCATGCTTTACAACTACCACATTGCCAACCCGAACAATGCCTATGTGGAAGGCTTTGTTTATTCGCATGTGGGAACAGCGGTCATGCAGGATCTCTTCAGTAAGACCGGGCACAGGCCTGAAAAAACGCTTGCGAAAATCGGCAGGAAACTCAAACCCCGGTCCTTTGAAACCGGAAAAACAGTGACCATCAAAAACACAACAACATTTCATCCCGATGGAATCGGCTGCAATGTGATCGGAACCATCGAAGGATCGGACCCTTTGCTGAAAAATGAATACATCCTGGTCGGGGGCCACCTGGACCACCTGGGGAAATGCTATACCACCATGCCGGGTGCCAACGACAATGCCTCCGCAGTTTCTGTAACCCTTGGACTGGCAGAGGCCCTGTCGAAATCGGGAGTTCAGTTGAAAAGATCGGTTGTTTTTGTCCTCTTCGGAGCCGAAGAGGCGGCATTGAAAGGGGTTCAGTATTTTTTAAAGCACCCCACCGTTCCCAGCCTTGACCAGGTTGCAGGATTCATCAACATGGATGGTGTGGGAATCGGGGACAAGATCCAGGTCTTGTTCGCTAAAAATAACCCCGGATTGTACGCATATCTTGATGCAGCCAACCAGGAACTCCATCTCTCCATGACAGGTTCGTTCAATGCCAACATCACCAGGCCCAGGCTGGATGCCGCTTTTGCGGACTGGTACGGGATTCCTGTCCTCTCCATCTATACGGATGGTCCCCCGGAGGCTTTCGCCAATTTCCGGTACCACACACCCTATGACAACATCGGCAACATTGATAAGGAAATCATGACCAAGCTGGCAGAATTGCTTTATCTCTCCATCATCCACCTGTCCAACGCCGACTCCCTGGATTTTGAACGGGGAAAAATCCAAGATCGGTTCATTGAGTAAAAACTTATAATTCCATTTAAACCTTTTTATTGCCGCAGGGTCTAATTTTCATTATCTTCCCCTTTATCTGCTAACCAACCCAGACAAGCTGCTATGAAAAAAAGATCACTGCTGGCCTGTACATCTGTTGTACTGGTCAGTGCCATGCTTGCTACCCCCCTTTTTGGACAGAAACCGGTAAACCCCAATGCATCTGCGGAAGCAAGAGCTTTGCTGGAATTCTTCTACTCCCTCTCAGGAAAATACACCCTTACAGGCCAGCATAATTATCCGGCAACAAGAGACTGGAACAGCCGGTTTGCTGCAGAATACAGCGGACAAACCCCGGCCGTCTGGAGTACCGACATGGGATTTGCCGAAGATGGGGATACCGACTCCTACCTGGCGCGTCCCGATATTGTTCAGGAAGCCATCAGGCAGCACAGGAAAGGATCCATCATTACCATTTGCTGGCATGCTGTACCCCCTACAGCAGATGAACCGGTCACATTCCAGCCCCGGGGACCTGTGGCGCCCGACTCACTGGCCAGTGTACAGGGGCAGCTTTTGGATGACCAGTTCAAAGATGTGCTTACACCGGGTACCCCGCTGCATACCAAATGGCTGGCACAGGTTGATTCAGTGGCATTTTACCTGAAACAACTGGACAAGGCCGGAGTGCCGGTACTGTGGCGACCCTACCACGAGATGAACGGGGACTGGTTCTGGTGGGGAGGCCGTGTGGGTGAAAACAGCACCGCCGACCTCTATCGCCAGTTGTTCGACCGCTATGTAAATGTCCACAAGCTGACCAACCTGGTCTGGGTCTGGAACGTGGACCGTCCTTCCACACCCATCCGGAAATTCTCCAACTTCTATCCCGGAAATGATTACCTGGATATCCTTTCGCTGGATGTATATGGCAGTGACTTTAACCAGGACTATTACGACAGCCTGAAGGCACTTTCCATGGGCAAACCGCTTCTTTTCGGAGAGGTGGGAAATCCGCCCGTGCCGGAAATAATGGATGCCCAGCCTGATTGGACCTCCTGGGTGATCTGGGCCGGAATGGCACGGAACGTGTCAAAAAAACAGTACCAGGTCCTTTATGATGATTCGCGCATAGTGACCCAGGATAAACCTGCTTACTGGGAATTGATGAATCCTTTCCGGGAAGCCTGCGCCCTTCCCTTCCTGCCCCTGGCGAACAATTACCCGGCTGACTTTTCAGGCAACTGGCTCTTCAATGAAGAGATAAGCGAGCTTGGCAATGGCGGAACAGGCCAGGTAGCCTACCGGATGAAGGTGAACCAGGATGAGGATCTGATGTTCCTGAAAAAATATAACATTGTTGAATGGGGCGACGATCGCATTACCAATGAAGAAATCAGGCTGGATGGCCAGGAAATGAAATCGGTATTCTGGGATTCACCCCGTAGTTCAAAAGTAAGCTGGAACGAGGCCTCAGGCACCATGACGATTGACTCAAAGATCACCTTTACAAGGGGTGCCCAAACCACCGAAATAAACAGCTCTGAAACGTGGAGCCTCTCCGGGGATGGTTCTAAGCTGAGGATCAGGCAGAAATCCACAGGATTCAGGGGCAATGAACAGCTTGCCACCCTGGTTTATGAGAAACAATAGTTCCCAATGTTCATCTTCCCGCCAAACCTGAACCGACAAGCATATGAAATGGATCAACTCTAGCGGAAAAGCACTGGGTTTTCTTTTACCCCTTGGACTATTGGTAACATCCTGCCATACGGGAAATCAGGAATTAAACCAGCTGCCCTCAGTCCGGATCGGATCAGGCACCTCCGTGAGCAGAACCGGCGAGAAGTGGAATCTTGCCACCACCCTGGACAACCGTTCAGAGGTGCCAGCGCTGATGATCAGATTAAAGGTATTGGACGAAAATGGTGAAATGATCCTGCCGGCCCTCTACAGCGATAACTATGTGGCCCTGATGCCGGGCGAGTCCAGGAACATTGTCATGAGTGTGCGGGTGGAGGATTCCAGGGGATTAAAACCGGCAGTGATGGTCTCCGGTTTTCATGTATTGGATTAGGTACAACCATTGCTATTCATCTTTATAAAATTCTAAAGTATGACTATTCTAAAACCAGTTACCCCTTATGTTTGTATTCTGATGCTTGGACTGTTTGACTTGCAACCCGGCCTTCACGGGCAGACCATCCCCACATTCGAGATCCGTTCCCCGGATGGATCCGTCACCCTGGAGGTCCAGGCAGCCGAAAAACTCCAATGGTCAGTACAACACCTTGGCCAGCAGGTCATTGTCCCTTCACCGATTTCGATGAAACTATCCGGTGGAACGGTCCTCGGTGACAACATGAAGATCAAATCACACCTGGAGGAGGAGATCAGGAGTGAATTTGAAGCTATCAACTATAAGAAAAAGAGCGTGGTTGACCATTGCAACCAGCTGACGCTTCAGGCGAAAGGAAATTTTGGAATCACCTTCAGGGTCTATGATGATGCGGTGGTATACAGGTTTTTTACCAGCTTTAAAGACGAAGTGGTGGTGATCAATGAAGAAGCCAACTTCAATTTTACGGCCGACCACCAGGTATTTATTCCCTACATGTGGGATTACAGGAATGACCAGATCTTTAACTGTTCTTTCGAATCGCTGTATACGGAGCAAAAGATCTCTCAGTTCAGGCCCGATTCGCTTGCCTTTCTTCCAATGATGGTGGACCTTGGTGAAGGCAGAAAGGCCGTGATCATGGAGGCTGACCTGGAAGATTACCCCGGGATGTTCATGAAGATCAATGAGACCGGCATGGGTTACAAAGGAATTTACGCTCCCTACCCGCTGGAGGAGAAACAGGTGGGAATCAATTACATTCCCGTGAAACGAGCAGACTATATTGCGCGTACCAGGGGAAAAAGGGCATATCCGTGGCGGGGAGTGATCATCACCGTAAAGGACCGGGAACTGCTCGGCAATGACCTGGTTCAGAAACTTGCTTCTCCGAGCAGGATCGAAGATCCTTCATGGATCGTGGCCGGACAGGTTGCCTGGGACTGGTGGAGCGGTAAGAATATCTCGAAGGTGGATTTCAGGGCAGGCTCCAACACAGAAACCTATAAGTACTACATCGATTTTGCAGCTTCCAACGGGATCCCCTACATCATCCTGGATGGAGGCTGGTCGGCCCGCGGAGACCTGACCAAAACCCGGCCGGAGATAGATCTGCCTGCCATTGTGGAACACGGGAACAGCAATGGGGTCGGGGTGATCCTCTGGGCCGGCTGGCACCAGCTCGTGCAACAGCTGGATGAAGTGTTCGCCCTTTATGCTGAGATGGGCATCAAAGGCTTCAAGATAGATTTCATAGACCGGGATGATCAGCTGGCGGTGGCCTCCACCTATGAAATGGCTGAAAAAGCTGCAGCGCATCACCTGATCCTCGATTATCACGGAGTGTTTAAGCCCACAGGGTTACAGCGCACCTACCCCAATATTGTGGGATATGAAGGCGTGAAGGGAATGGAAAATGTGAAATGGGCAGATGAAGATGTGCCGCGCTATGATGTAATCCTTCCATTCATCCGGAATATAGCGGGCCCCATGGACTACACTCCCGGTGCCATGAGAAATGCTGCCAGGGGTAATTTTGCTCCGATCAATTCCAATCCCATGAGCAAGGGGACCCGTTGCCACCAGCTGGCCATGTATATAATTTTCGAGGTCCCCCTTCAGATGCTTTCTGACAACCCGACCACGTATATGGCTGAACAGGAGTGTACGGACTTCATTACCAGTGTGCCGGTGACCTTCGAGGAGACTTTCCCCCTGGATGGAAAGGTTGCCGAATATGTGGCCCTTGCGAAGAAGAAAGGGGACTCCTGGTTTGTCGGAGCCATGACCAACTGGGATCCCAGGGATCTGACCATTGATCTGTCATTCCTCGGAGAGGGTGATTACCGGGCAGTGATTTTCAAAGACGGGATCAATGCCGACCGCCAGGGCAGCGATTACAAAAAAGAGCTGTTGTCTGTAAAAAAAGGAGATACGCTCCAGGTACATCTGGCCCCCGGAGGCGGATGGGCTGCAAGGTTTGAAAAAATAGATTAACAATATAAATCCGAAAAAATGAGAATTCAAAAATCCATTTATCTCATCGCATTCTTGTTTGCAGGTTTCTGTGCGAAGGCCAATATCTCCCTTCCCGGGATATTTGGTGATCACATGGTCCTTCAGCAGGATACGGTGGTTACCATCTGGGGATGGGGAAAGCCCAATGAAGTGGTGAAGATCACAGGAAGCTGGGAACCGGAAAAAGCACATACAATCAAAGTGAACAGCAGCTCCTGCTGGAGCATTGATTTGGAAACTCCAAAAGCAGGAGGGCCGTTCCAGTTGTCAATCACCGGCTACAATTCCATTTTGCTAGATGACGTATTAACCGGGGAGGTCTGGCTGGGGAGCGGACAGTCCAACATGGAGATGTCACCTGCCGGAGGCATTGATAAGGGTGAGGAGGAAATAGCTCTCGCCAACTACCCTGAAATCCGGTTTTTCAATGTCCCCACAAGCACGGCCTCAACTCCCCAGCAACTCCTGAACGGGGAATGGGTGGTCTGTACGCCGGAGACCATGAAGAATTCCAGTGCGGTGATGTATTTCTTTGGCCGCGACCTGCATCAGAAACTGGGCGTGCCCGTAGGATTGATCAATTCATCCTGGGGAGGGACACCCATTGAGATATGGATGCCGGAACCCAGGGTTACCGGGGACAGGTGGCTGGACCAGTATGCCGGAATGCTCAAGCCGGTGCCATGGGGACCGGTTGGGCCGGGAGTTGCCTACAATACCATGATCCACCCCCTGGTTCCTTTCAGAATAAAAGGTGCGCTCTGGTACCAGGGCGAGGCCAACGTGGACCACCCGGAACAATACGCACGAGCCCTGAAGGCCCTTGTTGATTCATGGAGGGACGCATGGGGGTATGACTTTTCATTTTATTACGTCCAGATTGCCCCCTGGGCCGGTTATGGAGGGGAAAACGTAAGGGGCGCCATACTGAGGGATCAACAGCGGATTGCCATGAAGCAGATAGACAATAGCGGAATGGTCGTGATTTCGGATATCGGAAACCTCAAGGATATCCATCCCAAAAACAAAACAGACGTGGGAAAAAGGTTGTCTGCCTGGGCTCTTACCTATGACTACGGAATTACCGGGCTGCCTTTCTCCGGCCCCCTGTTCCGTTCCTGTGATTGGGAACAGGGTAAAATCTCCGTTCATTTTGATTACGCCAAAGATGGATTGTCCTCCGGGGGTGGCCCCCTGAAAGAATTCCAGGTCATGGATGAAGCAGGCAACTGGGTGGATGCGGAGGCAGTGATTGAGGGCAGCAGGGTTGTTGTGGAATCACAGGTTGCAAATCCCCTTGGGCTCAGGTATGCCTATTACAATGATTCCAATCCCAATCTCTTTAACGGGGCCGGATTGCCGGCTTCCTGTTTTGAAATACTATATAACCCAATCAACCAAAATCCATGAAAATGAAAACCAATTTTAAATCCAGTAAAACGCTGTTCCTGGTGATTGTCGCCTTGTCGGTGACCCTCTCCGGCTATTCAAAAAATTCAGATTTTTCCGGTACATGGAAATTGAATGAAACTGAAAGTAAGATGAACGCCGAATTCTCCTTTGCACCTTTGAGTATCACCATCACACAGGAGAAAAACTTACTGACGCTGGAGAGGAATTATGAATTCCAGGGAAATGCAATGACCATGTCGGACACCTATACCCTGGATGGCACGGAAAGCATCAACAAAGGCTGGCAGGATACTGAGACAGTTTCCGTTGCCACCTGGGGAGAAAAAGGAAAAAGCCTGACCATTGTCACCACCATAGAAATGATGGATGGCGGAGAGCTGAAAGTCTATGCCACCTATAAGCTGGATGGAAAAAGCCTGGTGATCGAAAGCAAGGTTGAAGGAGGCCCCATGGAGGGACCCCCGGAAACCTGGGTTTACGATAAACAGTAGGGAAACCGGATTGTCCGGTTAATAAGAAAATGCCCTGAATGAATGTGGTTTAACTTCCAGTTCAACCACATTCACATCCTTGCCAAATTTCCGCCCCCTGAATTCGGGCGCAAGCCGCTGCGTGCCTGTGATCTTTTCACCGCTTTGGACTTCGGTCACTTCAGTGATTCCGGGATCCACTGTCACTTTTACAGTGACGGTTTCATCCAGGAAAGACTCTACCACAAATGCGTTGTTGTCATACATGAAGAGACTTACCTCGCCGGGCCCTTCAAGGACAATTTCCAGGCTGCCTGCCATATTCTGCCTGAGCTGGTTCAACACTCCATCTGGCATCTGATAGAAATCAATAAAATTATCTGGTACAGTCAGGATATAGAGCCGGCCTTCAGAATAGTCCGCACGATGCAAGACCGGCCAGCCATTGGTATCATCCAGGGCAGAGATCACCTCCCATGAATCGTTGGTCAGGTAACTGATCTGGGGGATGATCATCTCATGGTCACTTTCCAGGGGCATTCCCCATCCCGCACGGAACTGTTTTACATTTGCCTTGCGGTCGGTCACAGTCAACTCCACGATGTCCTCGATGCCTTTCCCCTGAAGCGCTTTATAAAGGCCGGAGGTGATGGTCACTTCTTTACCCTTTTGAAGTTGTTGTTTGATCTTGGATACGATCTGAGGATCATACTTTGCCGATTCGGTCAACAGCACCATCTCTTCATCTTCCGGAAATTCAGGTACAATTTCCATGGGAATCCCGATCATTCCCAGGTAACTCTGAAGGAAATCCTCTCCAAAGGAATGGTAGGGTTTATAACTCTTGATCCCAACAGGATTGCCCAGGGCCCCAAGTACTTTGTCCACCACCTCAAGGGAATAGCCTGCTGCCCTGGACATATTTTTGGGAGTGAACAAGGAGCCGTCTTCCTGCACCAAAGGCTTCTTCATCTGGTCAAAATCGAAACTTGTACCACTACCCTGCCAGGGAGCACGCCCTCTTTCATTGATGGGCAGGATCATCTGCCTGAAATCGAACAGCGTGATCTCCGGTGCTTTGGCAAACATGGTCACCCAAAACTGTTCGGCATACCGGTCCAGGGGATTCCCTCCCCCGGTATCTACCCAGCCGCCCCGGTTCTGACCAGGTTTCAAATTCTCAAAATACCTGAATACCGTATAGCCATGGTACTGCTGCAAATGCTGGTTTCCATCCCGGTTACGGGTCTCGGTTCCCGTATACACTCCGTCAAACAGACCGGGCTGCGCCTCCAGGTTGAATCCCAGCCCCTGGAAATGTTCATACCAGTTGGGATACTTGATGACGATCTCCACGTCCGGGTTGACTGCTTTTGCCGGATTGATCACCAAATCAACGGCAGCCTCCTTCATCAGCTCCAGCCTGAAATCCGTCCAGCTCTTCTCTCCTTTTGCTGCAATGCACAGGTCGCATTTACAACTTGTAAAGAAGAAGTCATCCAGGATAAACTCATCGAAAAAACCTGCCGTATATTCGGCGATCTCCTTCACTTTTTGCCTGTGTTCGGGATTGGAATAGCAGAAAGTCTCGAAATTGTTGCGCTCATTCACTGTGTAAGTGATCCCTCCGGCCACTTCCACTCCCCTGCTCTTGAAGAATTTTATGGCTGTCTCCATGGTCTCCTTGTCTACGATCAACAGGTCACGATGTGTTTCCAGGTAGATCCGGTCCACGTGGACCTGTTTGGTGAGATCGTCCCACAGCGGCTCAAGCCAATGCAGGTCGCCCATTTTTGCCACCTCATAGGCGCGGCAATATACAGCAACTTTGAAATTCTCAAAATCTCCGGCCCGCAACGCGGGCAAAGTGACGAGAGCCACCAGGATGATTGACAGCAAGCGAATTCTTCTCATAATTTGTTGTCTAAAAAGATAGTATTGTTTGATATCTTTTCATCTATTTCTTCATGAACGGATCACTTCCATTCCATTTTCCTCCCCCTGCGAGGATGGTATAGAACGCATCATAGTGCATGGTCTCAAAGATAGTAAACTCCGTAAAAGAGATGATGCCCCGGTCATCTGTAAACTGCCTCTCCTTGGGAAGGTCCCCGACCGGGGGAATGACCCTTGCCCTGCTTCGCCAGCCGGTTACGCCAGGACCAAAGGCAGTAATCCCCGGTTTCAGCCCCCAGCCTTTGGCTGCGGTATAGGCACTTTCCCGGTCGTGTATGTTATGAACCTGGTGAAACCCAAGCCCGGTCACATAGCTGATCCCCAGCGGATTGAGTCCCAGCTTCCAATCCATTAATTCCGAGGCCGCATCAAAATATTCCTGCTCCCCGGTGATGTTCCACTCAAGCAAAGGAGCACAGGCATACTGCGGTTGCCTTACATTGTGACCCCATCCTCCCTGCCCGGAGTTATTTCCCACCGGGTAGGCATGGATTTTCAATTCTGCGATGTTGGCATCAGCAGCCTCTTTGATGGCCTGTTTGAAGAAAGCAACGATTTCAGGATCCGTTTCCACATCTTTGGCAAGAATATAGGACATGATGTAAGCAGGGTTGTCAAAATTCCCGTCATTCAGCGAGTAACCAGGAGTGATGTAGAGATTGTCCTTCAAACCACCGGCAATGGTATAGAGTTCTTTTATCTTGTTGTGATCGGCCTCCTCTTCCAGCAGCAGGTACCTTTGAATGTGGTAATAGAGCTTTTCGGGATCAGCAATGGTATCAGCACCTGCTTTCATGGCCCTTTCTCCCCTTTCCCTTAGCATCTCTGCCCGCTCCGGTTTGTAGGGCCTGAGCATCCGGGCCAGGTGAATAAAAAGGCCTGCGCCGGTACAGGTGGCCCTGGGATCCGTTTTGACAGTTCCATACTTTTTATCATCCAGATCCAGGGGTGCGGCAAAAGGATCGGGGTAACCCCTGGTCTCGGTTCCGAAATGAATGGTTCCATCATCATTCTGAAGATATTCCCAGACCAGTGTCCCCCATTCGGCTTCATCTATAATATCCGGGATCCCGTTTTCGTAATTGATGATCTGGTAATCTTCATCAAAATCGCCAGGAATATGATACTGGCCATCACTGAAGTATTCAGGGAAAGCTTCATAGATCATCAGGTTGATGACGGGGTTGGCCATGTGATAGGCCCGTCTGTCGGCATCCCCTGCATCATGGTAACCACCATAGCATCGAAAAGTCCTTTCATCGCCGGTCACGTCAATATTGGCCTCTCCGATGGGGCCATCCACATCATAGATCAGCGTATGGCAGGGATTTCGCCTGATGTCCGGATCGTGTATGGGACAGCCACAGCGCTGAAGGTACTGGGCACGAAAAATCGTATGGGCCAGCCGTTTCGAGAATTCGCCACCCACACCAAAGGGGTATGAGCAACCGTATCCGTGCACGGCAATCTTATAAGGCCCCCCCTCCGGTACTCCGGCCAGGTCGATCCGGTACACAAAATCTCCGGACGACTCATCAGGGCCAATCTCCTTCAGATGCCCTGAAAGAACCGTTTCCCCCGTGGCCTGAGAAAATACTTCAAATCCCGGGATCTCTCCTTCGATCTTCACAGCCCCTCCGGTCCCAAGCCAGATGGCAAAGTTGGCATACCTGGATTCAGCAAGGGCGCTATACCCGGCCTGGTTGGTCTTAATGGATTCGCAGAACACATCCTTCTCATGGAATGTAAAATCCTTGCTCCCGTAGGGCGTCTTTATATGGTAAAGCTCCCCTTCTGATAACTTATCTGTTTTCAAATAAATGTGATGATCACACTGATCAGCCTGCATGACGTACTTATAAATCTCCCTGGCTTGCTTCCCATTGATTTCCCATCCCGAAAGGTTTTCAATGTCGATCTCTTCCAGGTTTACTGTATCACTGGAGAAGAAAGCGACGATTACCTGGTCGGATGCTGTCCGGATCTCAGTGAATTCCAACCCGGCGTGACTTAAGGTTATGCCCAGCAGCAGGTTGACTGCAATCAGAAATGACTTTTTTCTCATGGTGATGGGTCGTTTTGGTGGGTTTTGGATAGCAATCTATAAATCTAAGAATTTCTATGGAAAATGAATCACCGGTCAAATCACCCGTTTCATCGAAATGATTTGCCCTCTCCCCTGAATTTCATAAATTTCGCTTTCATCATGACCAAGTCCAGACAAAGCATAAACGGAAGACTCAGTTTTACCGACCTGATGATATTCCGCCAGAGGTGGTGGCAGCATCTGTTGTTCTGGATCGGTGTATTCCTGGTCCTTCTGAATATATTTAAAACCTCCAGCTCCTTTGAAAAGATCGACCTGATTTATACCCTTATTTTCCTGATTCCTCTGCTTGGCATTACCTACCTGAACCTCTACCACTTCATCCCGGGGTACCTTCGAAGGGAGCAATATATGCTCTACCTGCTCTTTTTCGGGATTCTGACAGGCGGTGGTGCGGTTTTCCTTTATTTTCTTTTCGACCGCTGGATCGACATCATCCTGCCCAACTATTACTTCATCTCCTACTACAGTGTTTGGCAGCTGATGATCTTTACATGCAGCGTGCTCCTGCTGACCACCTTGCTGAAACTCTCCCGAAGCTGGTTCATGTTGCTGAGGGTGGAGCGGATGACGGCCAGCCACCAGCTGAAATCGCTTCAAAGCCAGATCAACCCGCACTTCCTGCTGAACAGCCTTCAAACCATCTATGCCCTTTCCATGGAGGAGTCGGACCAAACACCGGATGTAATCCTCCGCCTGTCGGAGATCCTGAAATATACACTTTACGAAACAGAGCATCCGCGGATCAGCCTGGAGCAGGAGATCAGCATGATTTCAGATTACGTGGAAATGTACCGGTACAGGGTTGATCCGGAACGGACTGACATCCGGCTTGATGTGCAGGGGGAACCCGAGGAATGGCGGATCGCACCCATGCTGCTGATTCCCTTTATCGAGAACTGTTTTAAGCACGGTCTCCAGGCGGATCCGGGAAGTGCTTTCGTACATATTCAACTCCATATCTTCAACAATATCCTGGAATTCGGATCAAGCAACAACAAGGGCGTCACCCATGTACCTGACATGGATAAGCGAAAAGGTATTGGTATTGAAAATACCCGTCAGCGCCTCGAATTGCTTTACCCGGGCAAACATGCGCTGACGATTCTGGAAGAGGATGAAATTTTTACTGTACACCTGAAACTCGAACTAAATCACTGAGCATGGCAAGCTGCATGATTGTTGACGACGAACCCCTCTCCCGGGATATTCTGCGCAAATTCATTTCGGAAGTGAAGACCCTGGAGCTTGTTGCCGAATGCCCCGATGCTTTCGAAGCCACACTCCAGCTGGGGCAGAAACAGGTGGATATCCTGTTTCTGGACATAAACATGCCCGGCCTTACAGGGATCTCCATGGCCCGCACCCTCACCCATGCACCCCTGATTGTCTTTACAACAGCTTACCCCCGGTTTGCCGTGGAAGGATTCGAACTGGACGCCCTCGATTACCTGGTAAAACCATATTCTTTCGAACGGTTCCTGAAATCAGTCAACCGTGCCATGGAAAGGTTATCAACCGGAAGCAACCTGCCAAGTTCACCCCGGAGGATCATGGTGAAGGCTGATAAGAAACTCTATGCTTTGGAAACGGAAAGCATCCTTTATATTGAGGGACAGGGAGACTATATCAGGATCCACCTGGACCAGATGAAGCTGGTGGTACACGATACCATCAAGGGGTTTATGGAATCACTCCCCGGGGAAGATTTTATGCGGATCCATAAATCATTTGTGGTGAACCTGAAAAGGATCGGCTTCATTGAAGGAAACCAGGTCCGCATCAACTCGGAATCCATACCCGTCAGTCCGGTCTATAAAGAGGAGTTGCTGAACCGCTATTCAAGCCCCTGAGAACAGCTTCTGCAGGGTATCAAAAAATTGACCCACGTGCAATCCGTCTGCCACAGCATGGTTCACATGAACCGACACCGGGACCATGCGTTTCTCTCCTCTCATGTACAGCTTTCCAAAGGTGATCTTGGGGATGGAGTCGCGACGGCTGTACCGTCTGGGGTGGCTTACATGGGTAAACCGGATCCAGGGAAGGGCAGAGAAATGGATCACATTCTCCCCGATACCGCTTCTGATAAGCTGGTTGGAAGTGCGTACTTCAATCAGCTCCTCGGTGGCCTTTTCCAGGAACAGGTCCAGGTCCTCGAAATAGGGAATATGGGAAAACCCAAATGTCCCGTCATCCCGGTCGACGGTTGCTGAACCGTTGATCACATTGTAAAGAAAGAGATCATCCCCTTCAATGCGGAATTTAAATGCCTCTGTCTGGTTCACCGCCTTCAGTGTCAGGTAGAGGTAATAGAGGAAAAAGGAGATCCCTTTTCGCTTTGCGAATTTATATGCAGCCGTGCAATCAAGGTCGGCGGTGATCCCATAATAGGGCTCTTCATAATCCTTGAAGAACTCAAAAATCTTCTTCCTGTTCCAGTTCTGTATTTCGATCTTCTTTCGCATCATGAAATAAATATAGAACAAAACCACGGACACTGTGTTCAAAAAGCTCCCGGTTGCCCCGTGAGGTCATGCACTTCTTTGACGACAAGTACAGGTTGGGGACGACCGGGAGCCCATATGGACATGTGCTTTATACGCAAAGACAGAATTAGCAGGTCAGGGTTGTACAATCCCCGCAAAAAAACTTTAAATTCGACCTATGAAACACGCCGCCATTCTTTCCGCTCTTTTGATTGCATTGATCCTTTCCGCCTGCAACCACGGCGGGACGGAGTACCCCAACATCCTCTGGATCACCAGCGAGGACAACAGTCCGATGCTGGGATGTTACGGGGACACGTTTGCCACCACACCCCATCTTGACCAGCTGGCCTCCGAAGGCTTCCTCTATACAAATGCCTATGCCAATGCACCCGTTTGTGCCCCCACGCGCAATACCATTATTACAGGGGTACACGCCTGTTCAAACGGAAACGAACAGATGCGGAGCAACTATGCCAAGAGTGAACTGATCAGGCCCTACACCGAATTCCTCATGGAGAAAGGCTATTACTGCACCAACAACGTCAAAACCGACTACAACTATGCAGACGTCCGGGTGGAGGATATCTGGCATGAGTGCAGCAATACAGCTCATTATAAGAACCGTGCTGAAGGGCAACCCTTTTTTGCCATTTTCAACTTCACCACCAGTCATGAGAGCTCCATACATACATCCATCCCCGACTCCCTGTTAAGGCACAGCCCGGAGGAAGTCACCATTCCGCCCTACCATCCTGACACACCTGAAATCCGTCACGACTGGGCCCAGTATTATGACAAGGTGGAGGACATGGACAGCCAGGTGGGCCAGGTGCTGAAAGAGCTTGAAGAAGCGGGTCTTGCTGAAAATACCATTGTTTTCTATTACAGCGATCATGGTGGGGTTTTGGGCCGCAGCAAGCGCTACCTTTACGAAACCGGCACCCATGTTCCCATGATCATCCGGATCCCAAAAAAATACAAACACCTTTTCCCCGGGAAGAAGACCGGATCAAAGGTGGAACGGCTGGTAAGCTTTGTGGACCTGGCTCCCACCCTGCTGAGCATTGTGGGCACAGAGGCCCCTGAATATATGCAGGGGGATGCATTCCTGGGAAAATACATGCAAAAGGAACCCGAACATGTGTACATGTTCAGGGACAGGATGGATGGAAGATATGACATGTCCCGCTCCATCGTGGACCGCCGGTTCAGATATACCCGGAATTTCAATTCCAACAGAATATACATGCAGCACCTGGATTACCTTTGGAGAGCTCCCTCCATGCGATCCTGGGAAGAGGCTTACCTTTCCGGGGCCTGTAACGAAGTTCAGTCCCGCTGGTTCAGGGACAAACCGGTGGAGGAACTGTATGATACCGAAACCGATCCCTGGGAGATCCATAACCTGGCATCTGATCCGGCCTGTGCAGATCGGCTGGCAAGCATGCGAAAGGCGTGCAGGGAGATGGGAGCCTCCATGAAAGACGCAGGTTTTATCCCGGAAGCCGATCGCATCACCCGGACTGGCGATCAGGCCGCTTATGACTATATGAGAAGCCCGCTGGTTCCTTTTGCGGAGATACAGGAGGCCGCTTACGTGGCATCGGAAGCGGACAAAGAAAACATGGACAAACTGGTGGCATGGCTTGATCATGACGACAGTGCCGTCCGGTACTGGGCAGCCCATGGATTGCTTCTGCTGAAAGAGGATGCCAGACCCTGCCTGGAAAGGGTTTCCGAAGCTGCTTTTGATCCCTCATGGAATGTGAGTGTGGAATCGGCCGAGCTTCTCTATTTGCTCGGTCAGGAGGAGACTGCCTTGAAGGCATACAGGAGGGTACTGAATTGTGATGAACCCATGGCCCGGCTCCATGCTTTGAACAGTATCGAAAGCCTGAATGGTAGCCCTGACCAGTTTCTTGAACCCTGCCTGGAATTGCTGGGCAATTATAAAGTGCTGAATAATCAATACGATGTGAGGGTGGTCATGTGGCTCCTGGAGAAGTGGGGTGTGGACCCGGCAGCATACGGGCTTGAATTTACATGGTGACAAAGTGCCCAGTGCCCAGTACTCAGTACTCAGTGCTCAGGGCTATGCACTACGCACTGAGCACTATCTTAGAGAGTCCTTCCCGGTTGATAAGGGTCACATGCCTGCCGTCGGTTTCAATCAGGCCTTCACGGTTCATTGCACTGATGGCTCTTCCTATGGATGGGTGTGCCACCCCGAACAGTTCGGACAACTGGGATTGGGAATGAGGAAGGAGTATCCTGTCTTTTCCCTGCTTCCCCGATTGATCCAGCAGGTATTGTGCCAGCTTTTCCCTGATGGTCGAAAATGGACCACATCCCCTGCCTGTGCCACCAGGTCTCCTTTTTGGAAAGTTCTGATCCGGCTCGTGGAATCATCGAGCAGAACCTTCAATTCCTTTGTTTCCAAACCCACAAAGAGTGGACAGTTTTTTAGGAGTAAAATGGTTTCCTGTACTATATTTACATTCTCTTTCA
>Ga0315535_1000629_pt1 | contig 24821 bp, 29 predicted proteins | sample SalMarSW160220MG_2_FD_203092 | JGI IMG/M metagenome (GOLD analysis project Ga0315535, IMG submission 203092) | Salt marsh sediment microbial communities from the Plum Island Ecosystem LTER, Massachusetts, United States - Salt Marsh Sediment SW1602-20 ... | reverse complement strand
CCATGGTAAACTGAAACACCATTTTGGATCTTCACATTGTTTCCTATTACAACATCAGCATCAATGTACACATCCTTACTTATGTTACACCCTTTCCCTAACTTCGCAGTCCCTCTTACATGAGCAAAGTGCCAGATACGTGTTCCATCTCCAATATCTGCTCCTTCGTCAACAACGGCTAATGGGTGTATGAATACATCTGTCATGAGCTTCACGAATGAAAAAGTGCTGTTATGCGTTGTTAACTCTTACTCTTCCCACGTTTCTTCTTTGATGCAGTTGGGATTGCCCATAGTGTACCTTTGTAGGTACTAGTGTCAGGACATCCAACACATTTGTTCATTGAATATCTCTTGCAAGCATCACAATCCATCTTACAGGGTGCTTTGGACGATCCCGTCTGATTCGGAGCCAGATTAACTTGGAGAAATTTGGGAAGAATTGGTGCATTTCCAAACCATGTTTCTGATTTTCGAATCCCTGGTTCTGTTCTCATACTGCAGGTTCCTAGGATTGACTCAAGGCTCCAAGTATCTTCTGCAATCATCATTGCAAAGAGGTTGTATGAACCTGTAACAGGTGCAAACATCAGAAGTCTTGGACAATGTTCATACTTCTTTTTGATATTCTCAGCAACCTCCATACTCTCAGTTTCTAAACCTAGAAATAGGACTTTTGTATCAGCCGCTTCGGAATTAATTCCTGCTGAAATCTTGACAAGATTAGCTTTGACTAGTTTGTCTAATCTCTTGCTGACTGCTACATGTGACATTCCAAGAGCCTTTCCAATCTCAGAAAGACTTGTTCGACCATCCTCTTGCAGTATCGAAACGAGCTTTTTATCGGTATTATCCATCATTGTTTTGCACCCGGTGTTAGGATTACAACTTGAAACCGTTTCGTGGCTGCAAGTTAAAGGTCTATATGAATGCCGCGGAAGAAGCCTACACTTCTTCAGCTATACTCCAATCATTCTTGTAGATGTGTGCATTAACAGAAAGTGTTGTTATAGTGCCGGGTTTCAAGTTAGTATTCTCTGAAACATAGGCGAGAAGTTCTCCCAGAGCGTAAACATTAGCAGGCCAAGCACCATACATGTCATTGGAACGGATCATAACGGACAAATCCAGCAGCCCCTCACGGACCATGAATACAAAATGGTTCAGACAAGGGACCTCATCCACAATAGTATCTTTTCGAGGGTCCCAGGTTGTTGCGACTGCGCGCCTAGAATTTGGACTTTCCTTGAGTTTTGTTATCACGTAATCTATCTGATTGATTTCATCGCCCCATGCGTTGAGTCTTTCTCCATAGGTATAATCAAAATCAAGTCGGTCGGGATTTAGTAATTGAGTCGCATACTTTTCCTTGAGTACGCCTTCACTGAAAGGATATTTCTTACTCACTCTATCCACGTACGGATCTGCAATATGGATCATAACATTGCTATGCCATTTGGTTTCGCTTCCTCTCTCATCAACACGTACCATTCCATTATCCATAATTTTTCTAACAACTCGAATCCATCCATCCTCTGGACTCTTTGCTTTTAGATACGTAGGCATAATGCATTCACCATCTTCAGTAATTCCTCCAACACACAGCTTCCTTATTCTAGCTTTTGTCTTGCGAACCATTTCCTTTCTATTGTCGGAATTTCGACAATGATTCGCGCCAAACAATATCCCGATTTGTTTCATGTATTGGTGGTACTTACTAGATACTTGTTCAATGAATTGCTCTCGAATTGCAAAATTCAAGCCATTAACACTATTAATCGAACCAAGTTTTGTATGACCTAAAATAGCAATGGAATGCATTCATCTCGTGGACTATGAACGAACCATTCCTTTCCGGAAACGGCATAGAGCTTTACCACAGACCGACTCCAGCCGTGGCAACGCTTTTATTCCAAGAACACCAAGGTGTCTTTTACCCCCTTCTCGCCGGGAGGGAAGGTTGAGTGATTCATACGCCGGGAGGACTAGCTACGAAGCCGATTTTATACCTATTCACGCAAGACAACTGTGTAAATTGTCCTGCAGCAAAAGCCGTGGTTGATGAAGCTTTTAGCGGGTCAGATAGCGTTCAAGTGAAAACTGTGGATCTGCAGAAGATGGATCCGGATTTCGAGTTCCTACTATTAGAACATCAAATCTTCATTTCCAGCACTCCCTCAATTATCCTTGAGATTAATGGCACCATGAAACTACTCTATAGTGGAAAAATACCCGATGTCGATGATATCCGAAGGGAGGTCCAAGATTTCGCATGACTGACATTCGTAGCACGATAACAGATGCAGAGGATCTTCGTATGAGAGAAAGGAAGATGCCCAAGGTCCGTACGACCAGTAGTACCATGGAAACCTTTGATGCTAACAAAATCATTGATAGTCTTGTATTAGAAGCTGGGCTTCTACGAACCGATGCTCATCTTGTTGCTGTACGAGTCATGGACCGAATTGTAGCTTCTGGGATTAAGTTCCTCTCTGGGCCACTCATACGTGAAATGTGTAACAGTGTCCTTGCTGAAATGGGATTTGAACGAGAGAGAGTTCTCTATACCCGTGTTGGAATCCCAATGTACGACCTTGGCAAGCTCATACACAATACAGGCGACCACACCTCAAATGCTAATCTAATGCGTAATCCTGAGACCATCGCCAAGCTTGTCCACGATCAGGTGATGGAGCAGCATACTTACTTGTCGATTCCACCGCACCTTGCAGATGCTCACCTTAGGGGTGATATTTACATCAAGGACCGGGAATATTTCAGCACCCGTGATTATTGTGCCACTTGGGATATGCGACAGGTTCTCAAACTTGGTATTGCGCCAGACGGTCTCGGAGGCATGCACTCGAGTGCAGCTGGTCCCGCACAACACCTCTCAGTGGCGATGAACCATGCTGCTATCTGGCTAGCTGCTGCCCAGAGTTCATTTGCAGGTGGTCAGGGTTATTTCTATTTCAACACCTTTCTTGCTCCTTACATGAAGGGGCTTTCATACAAGAAGATCAAGCAGTCTGCACAGCAGCTCATCTTCACCCTCACTCAACAATATGTTGCTCGTGGTGGACAGGTCATCTTCAGTAGTGTCGACCTCACGCCAGGTATCCCGAACATTATGAAGAATGTTCCAGCTGTTTTACCCGGTGGTAAAGAGACCGAGGTCACCTATGGCGATTACGAGGACGAAGCTCGTATGTTCTTCAATGCCTTCATGGAAGTCATGATTGCAGGTGACTCGAAGGGCAAAGGTTTCGGATTTCCAAAACCAAACATTGTCCTGCGAAAGGAGTTCATGGGTCCTGAGAACGATGAGTCTTGGCGACTTGTTGCTGAACTTACTGCAAAACATGGTTCTCCCTATTTCGAGAACTACCTCAACTGGCGTTCTTCTATAGAGGCGGGATGTAGCAGTTGTTGTTCACACCTATGGACTGCAAGTAGTGACCAAGAATTAGAAGAATTCCTCTCAGGGAATATGGTCTTTGGGGCTTCTCAGATGGTTACCCCTAACTTCGGTCGTGCGGCATGGATTGGTCGATCTGATGAGGATCATTTCTTTGAGAAAATCGACGAGTATGTTGAGATGTCCAAGGAAGTCATTCTTGAGAAGAAGGCTCTAATGGACCAATTGATTGCCAGCGGAAGCGTTCCCTTTTACACGCAACCCAAACCAAATGGCGAACCTCTGATTGATATGAACACTCGTGAGTTCTTACTTGGAACTGTTGGGTTTGATGAGATGGCTCAGGTCCTGACTGGGTATCAACTTCACGAACAAGAAGGAACTCGTTTTGGTATCAAGGTCCTTAAACATTTGAAAGCGAAGGCAGCGGAATTTGAAGAGGAAACTGGTCTTCACTTTGGTGTCACTCGAACTCCAGCCGAGAGTGCAGCGGGTCGACTTGCTGTCAAGGATTACAAGGCCTATCCTGGTATGAGAAAATACCTCAAGGGTGATGCTCCTCACGTCTATTATACAAACAGTACGACTCTCGATGTGAGTGCAAATCTCCCACTCAGTCAGCGTATTAAGAAGGAAGGAATGTTCCACCCGTGGATGGATGGTGGTGCACTGACCCATGTCTATCTTGGTGAGGCCAATCCTGACCCTGATGCTCTGTGGGAGTTGACAAAGAAAATCGCTACCGAGACTCTCAATTCTTACTGGAGCTTCACAAAAGATGTCATGCAGTGTGGTTCGTGCAACTATCAAGCAGGTATTGATTGGAAACGAGTCTCATTCTCTTCTGTAGATGATCTTACTCGTGTTCCCTGCCCAAGGTGTGGACATGTGGGAGTGGAGATTTTTAGTAGAATAACAGGTTATCTCCAAAGTTTGAGTAGCTTCAATCCTGCGAAGAAGCAAGAATTTCTTGATAGGCATAGGTACACACTATGATTCCTCAGGTAATCCATCTGCGAATCTCTTTCGTGCTAGTACCCGTCCCAACCGACCTAAGTCTAAATACAGAACATAGATGAAGAGAAGAATGGGTGACAATATTATCAGCTTTCCCTCTATACTGTCTGTGGAGGTAGTTGGATAGAATATGAGAATGATGTAAATTATCAGATTGAGGAAGAAAATTCCAGAATTAATCCATCGATCGAATACATCACCTGAATATCGAAAAGTAGAGATTTTCTTCCTTAGCTTGAATCCTTCCCCAAAATATTCGAGTACTAAAAGAATCAAAGTGAAGAAGAGTGAACTCAAGCCAATAATGTATGAATTAAATTTCACCATCATCAATATTATGAATATGATTCCACTAGCTGCATTGATACCTAGTAGTGTTGTATTCCCTATCCTCACTCGCGAAACACCCCAGTAAAATGAATTAGGTAAATGTTTCTAAGTTTATCTATCTCCAGGCGTTGAGCAGCTTCAATCCTGCAAAGAAGCAAGAGTTCTTGGATAGACACCGGTATACATTGTAGAAAGATAGATGAAAACTGTAACAAATTATAAGTGCCTTCTTGAAAATAGACATACGGGTAAAAGAATTGGTAGGAAAGAGAGATGATATTTCGCGACTTAGAATATTTGTAGATGCATCTCGTGTTCCTCGATGTAAATGGTGTGGCATAAGTCAAAGTTACATGTGGAAGACAACAAAAGAAGGTGTTTATTGTTCTGATTCATGTATGAAAGTCGATATGCATATGACAAACAGATGGTGCTGGTTTCCCATACTTTTGTTCTTTGTTATTTCCGCTCTAATTGGGAATAGTATAGATTCCTCCGGAATCATTGGTTCGTTTTCAACAGTTATGATTCCATTAACAATATGCTTATTCATTGTAGATTTACCTCCCTTAGGTTACAAAACAAAAGTCCCGAGAAATAGTAGAGTGAATGAAGGATCACTCAATTTGTCTCTTTTGAAGACTATAACCTCCCACATCAAATGTCCCAATTGTGATGGCCATATTGATCTATCGAATGTGAAAAAAGATATGGTCTATCATTGTGACTATTGCGGGGCAGACGGAATTATTGAACTTGTGAAGATGAAACAATAATAATCCCTCTCGTCATTCAATCCTGCCAAGAAACAAGAATTTCTTGATAGACATAGGTATACACTGTAGCAATCTTGGACATATTCCATCGATTAATCTGGAAATTCACTTCCACATTTACTGCAGAATCTCGCATTTAGTAGGGTCCTAGGTGTTCCGCATGAACTACAGAACATTGCCACATCTTGCTTCAATGGCGTTGTTTCAGGTGGCTGTTGACTAGGGTAGGAAACCATTTCAGGATGGACCCCTGACGATGGTTCTTTTCCTCTGCGCATAGAGACTATAACCACTCCCATGATTGCTATGATAGCTGATGCTCCAATGAGGATTGGTATCGTAAGGTCTGGCATATTTGAAACTGAAATATCAATATTCACATTTCGACTATGGCTTGCTCTATCCACTGCTAGTATTCTGATCTCGTAATCACCATTATCAAATCTAGAAGTGTCCCATTCATATGTTAGCGAATCTCCGTATTCAGAATCTGTAAGAACATCATTGATGAATAGTGATATTGTATATAGACCAAACCCCTCATCAGTAGCTGAAATGATAATGTCTTTTGTACCTGAATAAGTGTCACCATCATCGAGATTATGAGTTATTGTTGGAGCAGTAGTATCTAATCTATGAGCTCCTATAACATGTGCTTGAGTGAATATGTTGTCCGTGTTGTCATACATCTTGTACCACGTATCATCATGAGGTGCCATAAATTCCCAATCAAGACTACCAACATTGTATGATATCTCATAGACATAGGCTATGTGACCACTAGTCCATAAATCGAAGTTATCTTGATCGCAGATGAAGAAATCAATTCCAATGCTCGAATCAAATGAACCATACATTGCTGTGTCTTCAGCTCTTTCTGCGAAATAGTAATGATATGAACCACCACCAATATAGACATCAAATGGCCAGTCTGGGTCTGCTGCATCTATAAATTGACCTGAGCAAAAGCCTCCACTTGGTTCTATCTGAGTCATTATGAAATCCTGATTTTCAATCACATTTTCCGTTGATGTTGGCTTTGAAATCTGGACCAATAACAAAACTGCTACGATAACCATGACGACTTTGAACATACGCGTTTCCAATGCTTTCCCACCGTCCTAATTCTAAGACACAAAATTAAATTCTACCTTATGATTAAGTGCAAATGCAAGATATGAATTTAATGCTGTTCAATTCACTTAGTTCATTCAATCCCGCGAAAAAACAGGAATTTCTCGATAGACACAAATACACACTCTAAGGGAATCAAACCTTTTATTGATTCATGATAAAGTAGACATGAGGATCTATATTGGTCAACAAAGAGGACTTACGACGATTACACATAGTTCTAGATGCATCCAAAGTAAATCGTTGCATTTGGTGTGGTAGTCCATTGAGTGACCATTGGATTTTAGGTGAAGAGGGCTCGTATTGTTCTGATAGTTGTGCTAAAGCTAAAAGCTCAGATTTATTCTTGCCTGCTGCATGCATGACTATTATCCTTCTTCCCCTTCTTGTTGCAATATGGTCGATTACAAGCTCATTTTTCGACCCGAATCTGAAATTTCAAGCTATCATAGTTCTTATTGCGATGGTGATTCTCTCTGCTATTTTATCAATTTCAACATACAGAGATCGAAGATATGCAGCAGAGGTACCACAGGGATCCAGGCGTCATATTGGTGTATCTGAGGTGTCGCTCCTACGGAGAATTTCAGCTCCTGTTGATTGCCCGAACTGTGACGCAAAGATCAATCTTACGAATGTTGGTGAAGATATGATTTATCATTGCCAATATTGCGGAGCTAGTGGTATTGTAGAAATTGATATGCTTGAATAATTATTGGTGCTTCTTTAGTTAAATCTCCAGTCACGTTCGTCATTCAATTCTGCAAAGAAGCAGGAGTTCCTTGACAGGCACAGATACACATTATGAATGTTCATTATTTCATTGGACTGGTGTTATCACACGAGCCGCTACTTTACCAAGTTCGTCAAACGTTTCGAATATGAAAAATGTAAACATCACAAATATCTCCACAATCCAGTCTGGTCGAAAAATTAACACAATGAGATAGAGGACACTCAAAAAAGGTTGGATATATTGCCACGAATCTTTCACTTCCACGAATAACTTCAGGTACTTTCTTTTCCAAACGGACATCTCGATTAATTCACGAAGTTCACTGCGAAAAGATGTAACGAAGATAATTACTTCCAGTGCTACAGCTAAATATATTGGCCAAAACCAAGAAGCAAACACAAGAACGAGGACATTAGATGCTATATGCGAACTTGTATTGATTGCGAAGAATGCAATATCACGAGTTCTCATTCTAGACTTCCTCTATTGTTGTTCCATCTCATCTGATACACTCTGACTAAATCTATTTTGCGCCAACATTCTCCCGAGTCTTCCATAATACACTATCAATGCGGAAAGAAATATTGCAAGAGGAATGTATGCTATCACTAATTCCCATGAATCTAATTGTAGAGTAGGTACGAAATATAGAGTGAGAAATGCTACTAGATTGAGGATGATTACTCCAATGCTGTTTACTTGTTCATTTCCATCTACTGTATAGTGTACGTGACGATTGTAATCATTGAGCTTGCGTCTCTCGTAGAGATAAATGAGAATCAGCACTAGTACTGGCCACATAAGAAATATCCCTGGTACAAAAGATAGACCAAACTTCAGAATCATCAATACTGCGAATATGAATCCACTAAGAGCATTGAGATACAATAGTGTTGCATTCTTTATCATCAATCACAAAACACCCTCTATCAACTGGCTATACTGAATGCTTCTAAATCTAGTTATCTCTGGAAAACTCTCGTCATTCAATCCTGCAAAGAAGCAGGAGTTACCTGATAGGGATAGGTACATCTTGTAGTTTTGCAATAAAGGTTTAATATCGTTCATCACCAAGATTAAAATGGTGGTAGAATGGCGGATATATCAGATTCAGGCTATTCTCGTGGTTCGGGAGGGTTGCATCGGTCACGCAATGATCGAATGATTTTCGGATTATGTGGTGGAATTGCTGAATACTATAATATGGATTCTACGATTGTTCGAATTCTTATGTTCCTTCTTGCATTAACTGTCATTGGACTTCTGGGTTACATCATTATCGCACTGATTGTTCCTGATGAATAGATTCTGATTCTCAATCCTGCACTCATTCCCTCCAAACGTGGAGCTGTGTCTCAAAGAAGAGAATATAGCAGATATCCAGAGGAACAATGGATTGCATACAAGATTCTGCGACACTTCTGGAGCACGAAAGAGAACATTTCTTCAATATTCGTGAGTACCTAAATCTCCAAATCCGATAGGTTTGATTCAGGAGTTGTTCTTGAAATCAAGTCAAGTGCATAATAGCTTCTGCAACTGCCTGCTCGAACTCGAGCCCCTCAAAGAGGATGCGTTTAGGATTCTTAACGATATATGCAAAGGAGTATGTAATCCCATATAGCTGATTGTAAGAAAAGATGTATTCGGGTTTCTCCAAGAAACGCAACGAGAACTCCTCGCATAGCTCGTCAAACCTAGCTCGCGCCTTCATACTATCAAAATTGATGTTGACATTAACATCAAATGTGCGACGGTAGATCTCTTCGCCTTTCGTAAGAGTCAATAGAGTACCAACTGCTGAATCGAATCTTTTAGACTTGTGATTTTTCTCCTTCTCTTCAACTTGAATCTCACGCTCAGCTATGTAATCATCCACTCGTACTCTGAAATTTTTCAATGTCGATGACATGACTTTGCTATTTGGGACATTTATTCTGGTGTGGTTTTTTTGTAGAAGTCGTGTATAGTTTAGAGTGATTTCTATCACAAGTCCCTCTGCTTCAGCAATCACAACATAATCACCGACTCTAAATGGACGAGCCCCCAATACATAGATGCCACCAATAAGATTTGACATAGACTGTGAGAAAGCAAGACCAATTGCAGTTCCAAGAAGAGCACCTAATGCTACAACTCCACTCCCTGCGATAGCATTTGTTAGAGTTAAGATAGCAATTAGAGCTATGGCAAAGAAAACTAAACGGACTCCAAAAACAACTCCTGATGATGCCTCTCTTGATATTCCAGCTTTTCGAAAAGATATTTTCACTGCACGAATCGAAATTAAATATGCAATATAGATAATTGCCAAGAAAGGAATGATTGCAACAAATATTGCATAGCTTTGTAGCCCAAACGGGGTAAGGAAATCACTTACTATATTCACAAATTCCTGAAATATATCAAGTTGCATTTGAACTCCTCATTGTTTGTGTTTTCTATGAATCAAATTCGAATGCTGCTTTTTTAATCTAGTGTAGAGGATATAGCAGTGGTCACTTTGCTCGAGAATAAGGAAATCTGAATAACTTGAGTTGCTGTAGGAGATAAGCAAAAGTTTCCATATGCAATTGATTCAGGTAAGTGTGGTAATTACTAGTTCGAACTGGCTTCGTAATTTTAACGCAGGTTGTATAATTACCGAAAAAGATGAGCTTGTATTATTTCGTTGTAAGTTTATCAATTGGAATCGAAGAAACATCCGTTTTTTTTTATTTGGCGAACAGTTCTTGATTTGGTTCTTTATCTGTTAGTTATTCTGAAGTTGATTCTGTCCATTGTTGTTTATACTTTAATTGGTTCTTCTCAAAGGATTTTATATAGAATATATAGATGACCGAAATAGGACCTAAAGCAAGAATGGGTGCAGCCATTATTGCTGCAACAGGTACGAGGAAGATAAGAAGAGAGAATCCCTCCTCCGGAGGATGCTCAAGAAGATATTGATACCAATCGATAGTCTGCAAGATTGTGAAGATATATGCAACCAGTGTTGAAATGCCTGCAAATCCTTTTACCAACTTTAAATACCAATTGCCAACTCCTTCTGTTTCAGAAATCACACCTGGCTTTGGTTCAGACTCTCGGACAATTCCTGCATCTTGCAGAGTCCAGATTGGAACAAAGAGAATCATGATGAAATTAACCATCAGTAAGAGAATGAATAGAAGTGATAGTCCAATTGCTATTGATTGGGCTTGAACATTGATATCAGAACCTGCGAAGCTTTCTGTCACCAGAATCACATTTACGATGCTGTCCATATTTACGATTGAATAAGAGATACCTAGAGTGGTAAAGGCAGGAAGTAATAACCTGCGAATCTGTGCGCCTATTGTAACATTCGGAACGATGTCTTGTGAATAGTATCTTGAGTTCCTCCCAATGAATGTTCGATGTATTCTCAACATGAAACTAGAAAGCAATGGTGCGATGAAATACAACACGAGACCGAGAATTATCGAAATCATATAGAGCCAGATGAAATCAATAAGGACATCTCCTGGAAGTATTCTATAGATTCCTAGGTCACTATCAAATGGGAATGCTCCGAGATAGGTGAATACAACTGTAATGATGATTATGGTTACCACGAAGACCTGTATCAGAATGACGGGTTTCAACGAACTGTTTTTGTTCTTTGATTCTCTAGTACTTTGATCTTCTTTTACTTCCATTGTAATTTACTCCTATATCTATAATTTTAGCGCAGGCAAGAATTTATTCTCTTCCTGTATCTAGTATGGAGGTGTTTGATTTTTAGCTCGATAAACGCAAGATATTCTTCATTCGTATGGAACTCATTGCACGTTTCCGTTTATCTATAAGATTCAAAGCTAACAATCCTCTCATATTGTTTGGAGAGATACTTGTGAATAATAGAGAGAGACACCAATCGACACTATGTGTTCAGGGTAAACATACACAGACATCAGGACCTGCAGTAGTCCCGATTGTACAGACTTCCACTTTTGTTTTCGAGAATCAGCAACAGATGTTGGACTCTGTGCAAGGTAAATCTGGTGGACACGTATACACTCGATGGAGCAATCCAACGACAAAGAACGTTGAGGAGAAAATCAGTGCTCTTGAAGGGTCTGAAGATACACATGTCTTGGCTTCAGGAATGGCTGCAATATCCTCTGCAGTAGTAGGACATGTAAAAGGCGGAGAGCAAATACTGTCGAGTGATTCAATCTATGGAGGAACCGTTCAATTATTCAATAAGATACTTCCTGAGTTTGGGATTCAAGTAGATTATGTCGATATTGACGAGCTAGCAGATCGACTATCTGACTCCGGTGATACCTACAAACTTTGCTTCTTCGAAACACCCACCAATCCAACTTTGAAGATAGTGGATATAAAGAAAGTTGCTGATGCTGCTCGTTCTACGGGAACCATTAGTATGATTGACAGTACGTTTGCCTCTCCAATCAATCAGAGACCTCACATGTTAGGAGTCGATCTAGTGATGCATAGTGCGACAAAATATCTTGGTGGACATAGTGATATCATTGCTGGCACAATTTCTGGATCGAACGAAATAATGGCAAGTGTACGTAGTGCCGCAAAACTTCTTGGAGGTACGATGGACCCCTTTGCCTCATTCTTGCTTGACCGAGGAATAAAGACTCTGAGTGTCCGGATGGAACGGCACAATTTCAATGCAAAATATCTGGCTGAAAAACTCGAAAAGGACTCAAGAATTAGAAAAGTGCATTATCCAGGTCTCCCCAGTCATCCTCATTACGATGTAGCTCGAAAACAGATGGATGGATTTGGAGGTATGTTATCAATTGAACTTGAATCCGATTTAGCTGGAACTAGTAAGTTCGTTGACTCTCTGGAGCTATTTCTAAATGCAGTTTCTCTCGGTGGCGTTGAAAGTCTGGCGAGTATTCCTGCATTAACAACCCATTATGGACTTGGCGAGCAAGCCCTAAGAGAAATGGACATCGCTGAATCAACTGTACGTTTGTCAGTAGGGATTGAAGAACCCTCTGATCTACTGCAAGATCTTCTATCTGCTCTTGATACTGCTATCTGAAAACTTGCTACAGAAGCTTCTGAAATAACTCGATGATTCTGTATGGATGTGCCAACCCATTCGAAACTAGATCAAGACATCAAATAGCACTTAGAGTTCTGCACTGCAATTCTGACACTTCAAAATCCCTTGCTCATTCTTCGACCCGCAATATGGGCAAACAACAAGAACCCTTGTTATGACCTGTGTCCCAGTTGTATTTCCATGAGTCATAGTTGATGATGATTGAGGAATGAACGTACGTTCAACTGAAGATGTTCTAATATCTCTCCTTTGCATTTGGATTGGTGTAGTGGACTTGGTTTTATTTTTCGAGGAATTTGCCATCATGATTATTCCGAAAAATATCATACCTGTCATCACGATTGCTGCATTATCTGTTTGCATCGCTGGTTCATCACTACCAAAAATCAATGCGAAGATAGGGATTGCAATCAAGAGGAATCCCATGAATTTTCCACAAGCTTGATTTTCTGCCATTTGTATCACCAATTACCGATTTTAATTCTCGCTGAATTAGTCTTTATTATATAAAATGAACTCTGAATATGATATAATTCAAGATATTTTTAATTATTATGGCCATATTAACAAATTTGGTTCGTCTATTGTGAAGAACTAATGAAACTCTATAAATTGACACTCTTGCCAAGAAATCAGATATTCTGAATGGATGTAAGTTCACGTTTCAGATTCTCGATCGCTTAGCTTTTTCATAGTCACTATTGTATCTTTTTCTGAGTGCTTCTTCGGATATCAGGGGCTGACTTATGGTTTGAAGAATGTCCGAGGTGATATCTCCATTCTCTATCAATTGTGTCCCCGCTTTCCTAGTAGCATTCAGAATCTCTTCGGATTTTTCTTTGTTTTCTTTCATCAAGAAGGCATGGGGTCGAAGAATCGGTCCTCCGAATTCAACACCTACTTTCTCTGTAATCTCCTTTACAATTCGGGTAACCGAATCGAGGTTACCTATCTCCCACCAACCACCGACAGCAAGAAGCACAATTTTGAAAATTCTAACATTATCGTGAAACTTTGCTCTAGTCTTGCCATCTCTAAACTCCAGAATAGGTTCTACAATTGGCATAAGTCGATTCAGTAGATTCTGCATCTCTCCAGGTAATGGAAGATAAACAGGTATTGCTAGTACTAGAATATCTGCGGTACGAAGTTTGGGATAAAGGGACTCCATATCATCTTGTTGAATGCACTCTCCAACCTTCTCATACCAGCATTGGAAATCTCCTAGACATGGCCTAATCTTAAGCTTCTTTGAATAGATCAGCTCAACAGTTGCCTCTGCATCCCTCACTCCTTCAAGAAATGCATTTAGTAATGTATGCGTGTACCCTTTTTCCATTCGTGCGCTACCATTAATCGCAAGGACTTTCGTCATGTGGTTCTCTCACCATAAACATCTTGGTAAAATGTCAGGTCAAATCATAGATAATCATAGCCTATAAAATGTTTGAATTTATTCGTTTCTTAGGCAATTCAGAAACGTCTATCTTAATCTCTTGATATATTCTGAGGAACATAACTTGTTTTTCCACCAATGAATTGAGAGGTATTTCTTTCGTATTTCGTTACAGTCATTAGTGATTTCTCTTGTCTAAATACGAGATGTCAAACATTTTCACAGCCAAAGTTTTGAATAAATTTAAACAACAAGTTCCTGAATTAAAAAAAGCAGTAGAGACTATACCACTGACACTTGAACCTACTCTTATTCCTCCCTTTGAGATGCTTATCAGATCTATAGTGTACCAGCAGTTGTCTGGTAAAGCAGCAAAGACAATTCATGATCGACTCCTCGAACTTGTTGGGAAGCTGGCACCAGACAAGATACTCGCAAAATCTCATGAAGAGTTGAAGAGTGTAGGTCTTTCCAGGCAAAAAGCAGCGTATCTTCACTATGTGGCTGATGCCTTTCGTAGGGGTGGATTCCTGTGGAAGTATCGGACTATCGAGTCTCTATCTGCCTTATCATCAAAAGAGATTGTCAACTTGTTCGCACAAATCAAAGGTGTCGGAGAGTGGACTGTAGAAATGTACCTCATCTTCTCAATGGGCCGTCTTGATATCCTGTCAGAAAAGGATCTGGGTGTGAGGAAAGGTGTGATGAAACTCTACAAGCTTGGAGAAGTGCCAACACCAAAAGAGGTCATAACAATAGCAGAAAAGTGGCACCCGTTAGAAACCGTTGGAACATATCTTGCATGGCGGATTCTTGAAGAAGATTTTGTGTTTCCGTAAATTCTTCCACAATTATTGAATAGCTAGTAATTACTCGACCATACTATTTAGCCCTTGATAAATGTAGATTAAAGCACTTCTTTAGCTAGAAATGTTTGCAATCAGTAATTCGACTAATTGATAAGAAAATGCGTTGATAGTATTACTAAATCAGTTTGCACTCTATTTACGTGCAATACTTCGGAGGTCAAAGCGTGGTTAAACTAGATTTCATACTATCAATCATTGTTGGTCTTGCCCTCTTTCTTACAGATTTTGTATTTGGTTGGCTAACATTTCTATGCGGTCCCATCCCTGTGATATTCATAATGGCAATCATTATTGGAGTTGTCGCTGGTGAGCATGGAGGTGCAGTTTTTGCAACAATGATTACCTGGATTGGTGGGATTCTCATTGGAATACTGATTGCTCCAATTGTCTTTGTAGGTGATTTGAATCCCGATCAGAGCATTTTGGGGTTGTTCTTCTTTGTATTCTTCTATTCTTTGCGAGGATTATACAGTTACCAAGTTGAAGGAAACATAATCGAAGTTATTGTTACTGGATTAGCCTATTTTCTTTTGATGCTCATCTTCACACCTGTTCTATATCTATTCTCATTTGCTTTCGCACCTATTGGTGTTGTAATTGGGAAATTCATACGCTCAAGAGTTGGGCCGAGAAATGTAAAGCAGCGTCCTGTCGTTCAAGAAACTCCTATCATACAATCAACTCCTGTCGCTCAAGAACCCACAGAAGATGAAAAACCTATAGAAGACGAAGAGGAATTATCTGATAACTCAGAGTTTTAGGAAATTCCAAGTTTCCCGACTCTCACAAATTGAAGTTATCCATCTACTCGAGATTCTATCTCATCGTACTCTTTTGAGAATCTCTTTAGCAATTTTAATTTCTTACTCTCATCAATGAATGCAGTCTTAATTCCATTCAAAGAGATTTGGTAGAGCTCTTGTAACGAGAAGTTGAGATGTTTATGAAGCTGAATATACTCATTGTTCATATTGGTATGAAACAGAAATGGGTCATCACTATTTACAGTAACTAGTAGCCCCTTATTATAGAAGTCGCGAATTGGGTGTTTTTTCATAGATGTTACAATACCCGTTCTTAGATTACTTACTGGACACATTTCAATTGCAATCTGTTCACGTTTCAAGTACTCAATTAACTCCTGATCTTGTTGCGCAGTAACTCCATGACCTATCCTCTCAACATCAAGAACATGAATAGCATCCCAAATTGATTTGGGTCCAGCAGCTTCTCCTGCATGGGCAACCCGATGGAGTCCCAATTTGGTCGCACGTCTGTAGTGTTCCGCAAAAGGTCCTGGAGGATTTTTGCTCTCATCTCCGCCTAGATCTATTGAGATTATATTATCTGTTTTCTTCTCAATTCTATCTAGAATCTCCATTGCCTGTTCAAAGGTCGAGTTCCGAACGATATCGATTCTGATGTTTGTTACAACTCCAAAGTCTTTCTTTGCTCTTATGATTCCTCTATTGATTGAATCAACCATAGCATCAAAATCAAGTCCCTTTGGAATGTGATCTCGAGGAGAGAAGCTAGCCTCGACATAGTGTACATTACTTTTGGAACAGTTTTCGAGCATCTCATAGATTATTTTCTCGAAGTGGCGTTCATCTGTGATGTAATTTACAATCTCCATATATGCTTTGATGAAATTGATAAAATCTGTGTACTCAAACCGTTTGTTAATCTCCTCGACTGTTGTATATGGAGCTTTGATGTCATCCTCTCTTATGATTGACAATAAGGTCTCAGGTCGTATCGATCCTAAAATATGAACATGCAACTCAACCTTTGGTAATGCAGAGATTGCTTCAAGAGTATCCATTCTTCAAGGTTTTCTAAATGGCTGTTAAATCTTTACAATCATCTTGAGTTTTTTCATAACATACCTTCACATCTTTTTTAATTATTAAACTGAGAATTTCAGGATGTATTCTCAGAGAATATCTGGCCATTTGTTAAGTTGGGTTCTGGAGGGATAGTGTTGTATTCAGTGGAATCAATGATGAGCCTCAAAAACGAGGAGTCACTATTTCATACCCCTTCTAAACCTCATCTATTTGGCCTGTTAAAGCATTTTATTGGAGGAATACCTCGCGGTACTCGTTATATTTAGAATTTGATACCCTTTTCCTGATGAACTATGACTGTAAGAGCAGAATCAGCCCATCTCACGATTGAATCATCGAGGACCGACTGTGGAAGACACAGCTGCATCATTCTGTACAGTAGTGAGAACTGTTTTCTATGCGATGCAGCTTTAAAAATTCTATATTCCGTTATTTCAGATTTTGGACTTCCTCATAGTATCATCAGAAAAGTCGATGTTCTGAATGATGATGATGATGACTGTAACCTTCCTTCTCCCGTCGGATTACCAGCAATCCGGATTTGTCAGGATGTTATCTTAGGATTACCTGATATGGATATTGTTCGTAGTGCAGTTATGCATGCAGTCATGAATGGATGTTTCTCAGATTGTCAATAAAACATGAATTTATGTTGCAACAACAATCCTATGATGATCAATAGAACCGCGATTTATCGTGGTAGATGAAGATTGGCCATGCTTCGCCAAATCTCCTGATTTCTCTGAAGTTCATTCACTTTCTCTTGGTCTATATGGTATATAGGCTTCCGCATATCCATCAGATTCGGTACTTTTCTACAGAGATGTCCAGTTTGTAAGGTTTTGAGAGCTAGGGTGACAGTTCTCATAGCAAGTCCACTCTTTTCTGCAATCTCTGCTGGATACATTGGACCTTCAGTACTTAATTGTTCTAGCACGATAAGAGTACTCTTCGTGAGATTAATAGTGAAACTCATCCTAGTCACCGAATGCTTCATCCGATAGAGCTATAGAGTCACAATCACCACTACATACCCAAGGATGAATTGTAGCTAATTATTCAAACGTTTAATATAAGCCTTGTTAACAGCGTAACTAGGTATTGCTCCAACGTCAACCTTAATTGTGGAATCCTGTCGAACTTCGAAGAGAAGGTGATTATCTGACACGTACTCGACCACTTGACCAAAAGGATGTCGATATACTTGGAGCTCTTGATTTCCTGGGCGGGAAAACCTCAACAGAAGAGCTCAGTCAAAGGACTGGTATACCCGCACGTACGGTCAGGTATCGTCTACAGAAGATGCGTGATTCTCAAGTACTCTATCCTACAAGAGCATACACTCATGAGAGAAAGTTAGGACTTGGGGAGAGCCTTTTAATTGTTCATACGACACCTGGAGCTGAACCTATTCTAGAAAGGATGTTTCAGAAAATCGATTGCATCTATTTCTGGTCTTCCACGTATGGAAGATATAATGGATATCTCATCAATATTCTCTATTCTCTATCGACTCCTAGTGTACCCAGAAGATTATCAGAAGCATTTCAAAAAGCAGGTCTAGTATCCGAATTCTATTTGTTTGATATAACTGATTATGAACACAAGCATGGCGATTTTAGTTATCTAGACCCAAAACTTGGTTGGCAATATGATTGGTGTGAATGGCATAAAAAGATCAAGAAGAATCTCAAATCCAAGACAAAAAAGATCACAACATTCTGTGATGATAATCCCTCTATTATGGAATTTGATATTAGTGATTACGGAATACTACGTAGCGCCTTTGATGATGCCATGGTTCCACAAAAAGATCTTGCTAAACAATTCTCGTTGTCCGAAGCACAAGTTACAAAAAAATTTCGGAGATTTGAGAATGAAGGGGTAATCAAGGGATATGGTTCCAGTTTCCACAGTGTGCGTGATATGGTGTCCATTAATCTATACTTAGAAATCGAGGAACCCGTTGCACGAATTATAAACAATTTCTATACTCATCCATACCCCGGTTCAATTATAATGGAATCTCGGACTCGTTGGGGTATTCGATTGAAGCTCCCCTCAAAAGGTATCTCTGGATTCCTGCAAGGAATTGACTTGATGAAACCATATCTCAAATCATGTGTATTCCAAGTCTTTCACAAATTTACGAGAGGAGAAACACCTCACCCCTATGAACTGTTCAATAAGACCACTCATAAATGGGAAACTCCCGTTTCTGATTATCTGCAAATCATTTCAGATATTAATGCTGAACCCAGATGATTATTGGTCCTTCAAATACAGGTGTGCATTTCCCTCTTTTCCAACTACCTTCAATGCTCCCATCTTCCGCATACAATATGTCATCTTCTGCACAAGATGTCGTGGGATCTTTAACGTTTCAGATAATGTTTTGGTCGTAAATGGCTCTTCAATTGTATCCGGTATCAAACCTAAGAAATCACTGGGCGTAGTGAATAGCTTTCTATCTAATATGTCAATAAGATCACGGTCTACGCTACTCCATCCTTTCCTTCTCCAGCTCCCCTTCCCATCGTTGACACGTATCTCCTCTTCTTTTATCAGCAGAATTTCTATTTCAAAATTCGAATGCATAATGAACGTAGGAATACTCACCAGTTCTTCGAATATGTTAAGAAAACCCATCTTCTTCGGAGACTTTCGTTGACCAATCACTTCTCCATCCTCACTTTGCCGAATAACCCATTTCTCCTGAGCAATAGGATGCACAAGTCGTACTGGATGGTTTTTCATGAGCTTAAACAGCTTATCTTTGATTGCAGAGAATTTTCTTGTCTGGATCTCAATCAACAGGTCTCCTTTCACTACATCAATGACAAACCCATCGACCGTTACTTCAACCTCTGAGTCAGGTGTGTTGTATAATTCTTTGATTTTTGCATGGAGTGATCGCTCTTGAAGTGTACCGATGCCGCCTCCATTCTTCATACTTCACAATTCCGAATTATTCACTTATTGACTGTTCTATTACGGGTCGAATACGCTTGTATGTTAGATATGTCTGGTCCAAATAACTCCATCATCATGAGGATAGAGGTTGGGTATCCTAGCGACTTCTTTGAAATCTAAAGCAGAATAGAATTTTCGAGCAACTTCGTTTTCACCTTCCATAAAGATTAGGATGACCCTTAGAGAGTATCCTAGATTTGAATAGAAGTTTGAGGCTTCTTGTATAAAATAATTAACCAATCTCTTTCCGACTCCCTGTCGTTGAAATTTCTTGTTGACACCAAGTCCGATGAGTTCTACAACACCATCATCGTACCCACCTCTGGTATCCCAAGTTAACGTTCCGCAGAGTTCACTATCTTCCAAAGCAAGCATTGTTTTGAAATGATTGATCAAATTCTCAGCGAATGTTTCAGCTCGCCCTGCATGATCTTCAACTTCTTCCAGATACATGTTTTCAAGAAGAGCTTTATCTTCACCAGAAGCTTTCTTAACCTCGAACATTGTGGTATGAGGTGCCTAGTTCCTTCAATATGTACTTGATGCTTTAACTACTCGATGATAACTACTTGATCGACGAAAAGTTCGTATTCTTCATCTTCATCAAGATTCTTGATCAAGACCTTTTCTACTTCGAACTCTCCACGAACCTCAAGGAGCCTTGACTGATACAAGACTTTTACAGAAGAGTTAGCTAATCTCTCTGCTAATTCAGGATTAATTACAAGTGTATCGTCAGGTGTGAGAAGAATCACTCGTTCAGTGACCTCAGTGAGATTTATTGCAGTGTCCACAGATTCATCACCGGAATAGAGAACAAGTACCCTTTGATCTATGAAGTCATCAAGATTTTCCACACTAAGACTGACACCTTTGTCAAGGAATTCATCTTTTCCAATAAGACACTCTACCTCTTCTTTCACCAACTCTGATTCGTCAGATACTTCTTCGCCTCTGCCTTTCCGGTAGCTCTTGATTGCTTCATGTAGAGCATCAGCTGCAAGGTTAGAACAGTGCATCTTGATAGGTGGTAATCCGTCTAATTCATCAGCAACATCTTGGCGAGTCAGCTCCATAGCCTCATCAAGAGTCATTCCCTTGACCATCTCTGTTGTCATGCTTGTTGTAGCAATAGCAGAGCCGCACCCGAATGTTCTGAACTTTGCATCCACAATCTTATCGCCATCAATCTTGATGAAAACTTCCATAATATCCCCGCATGTAGGATTGCCAACTTTACCTACGGCAACATCATCACCTTCTAGAGTACCTACATTTCTAGGGTTACGAAAATGGTCCAGAACTTTCTCAGTATATTTTGTTGACTTCATCTTTTCTACACCTTCTTTGCTTTATATATTGGTGATAGGTTTCGCAATCTTGTGACAATTTCAGGCACTACCTTGAGAACACTATCAATGTCTTGACTAGTATTGAATCGTCCAGTAGTAATTTGTAGCGATCCATGAGCCTCTTCATGCAATAATCCTGTAGCTATTAGAGTATGGGATGGTTCTAAAGTTTTGGAAGTGCACGCTGAGCCAGTAGAAATGGCTATTCCTTTATCCTTGAAAGACAATAAAATAGATTCGCCTTCTATTCCATCAAATCTGACGTGTGTGTTACTAGCAAGTCGCTCAGTTGGATGCCCATTGAGATAACTATCGGGTATCTCCTCAAGAATTTGTTTAATCATCCTATCTCGATATCCAGTGAAACGCTTGACTTCTCCAGGCATCTCTTTCTGCATTATCTCTGCAGCCGCCTTCATTCCAACAATTCCTGGCACGTCTTCGCTTCCAGATCTGATTCCTAGCTCTTGTCCTCCTCCGATCATTATGGGATTGACTCTGTATTTCTTCCTCATGTACAGTACACCAACTCCCTTGGGACCGTACAGGTCATTCGAGGATAAAGCCATGAGATGTATTCCATCTCGTTTGACATCAATAGGAACTAGGCCTTCTGCTGCAACCGCATCAGAATGAAACGCAATGCCCTTTTCTTCTGCTAATTTTCCAATCTCTCGAATCGGTTGAATTGTTCCAATCTCGTTACTTGCATATCCTACTGAAATAAGAATAGTTTTGTCAGTTATTCTCCTCTCAAGTTTTCTCATATCAACTCGACCGTATATATCCACAGGTGCCTTGGATATCTCAAAACCTTCTCGACTCAAATACTTCGCAATATTATGAATGGAGATATGTTCAACTTCGGATATAATAATATGATTGCCTTTCCGCTTATTCTTCAACGCGTAACCAATTATTCCAATGTTAATAGCCTCAGTTGCGCCTGATGTGAATATGATTTCATCCTCATCCGCGTTGATGAAGTTTGCAATAGACTTTCTACTCTCTTCTAGAGCTTCCGTAGCGATATCTCCAGTCGTGTGGAGTGCTGATGGATTTCCATACTTCTCAGCAAAATATGGCATCATCTCCTCTATGACTCTGGAATCTACAGGTTTTGCACTCTGATTGTCAAGATATATTTCTTTCATGATACTCCTACCTCTGACCAATTTTTCTAGCATCAATTAATTTTCTTTCCGTTTGACCAGTATTCGGGTTGTTCCATCAGGTAAGCGTTTAGCACTAATGAATATATGACCTGTTCTTTTTGCAAAACGTTTGATATCTTCTTCTGCTGCTGGATCATCCGCCAAGACTTCTAATATTTCACCTGGTTTTATGCTCTCAATGGCTTGTTTTGTTTGAAATAGCGGTTGAGGACAATAGAGTCCCACACAATCCAAGCTTTCTGCTGGTTGTTCTTCTATCATCAATACTCATCTTCAATAACTATTGTTAATTCTACTCTTATAACTTTATTTATAGATTATGATGTCGGTAGTCGTTTGAATGTATTTTTATTGAGGTATTTCAGAGTTACATGAAACTGTATTGTAGTTGATGAATGTGGTCAAGAAAAGTCGAGCTGCTGTGATCCCTAAACCCAGTGCAACCTTAGAAATTAAAGAGTATGAGATTCCGGACCTGGCCCCTGGTGCTGCATTGTTAAAGGTAGCCAATGCAGGAGTCTGTGGTACAGATGTACACCTCTGGCACGGAAGACTTGCTGGTGTCCCTTATCCTCTAATCCCCGGCCATGAAGTCGTTGGTACAATAGAAGAAATTGGACCGCGAGCGGTTAAGGATCTAGATGGGAATGAGTTGAAGGTTGGCGATAGGGTCACTTTTCATGACGTTTATAATACGTGCTACAAATGTTGGAATTGTTTGATTGCAAAAGCTCCAACGAAATGTACGAATCGGAAGGTTTACGGAATAACCATGGATTCAACACAACATCCTCATTTGATTGGAGGCTATAGTGAGTACCTTTATCTTTCACCTGGTACACACATCATCAAAATACCCGATCACGTGAGTTTTGACGGAGCTAGCGCGGTAGGTTGTGCAATGCCGACAGCGGTACATACTGTTTTACGTTCCCCGCTTACGTGGGGGATGAATGTTGCAGTTCAAGGTTCTGGACCTGTTGGTCTGATGATTGCAGTACTGGCACTCATTAGTGGTGCATCCACAGTTACTATGATAGACCAGGCACAAAATCGACTTGCTATAGCAAAGAAGTTCGGAGTCACTCATACACTCAATATTGGAGAAACCACATTAGAAGAACGAAGGCAAGCATTAATTGACATAGCTGGAGGACATGGCCCTGATATCATCTATGAGGCTACAGGAAATGCCCGAGCAATTCCTGAGGGTATTGAATTAGTCCGAGAGGGAGGCGCTTACACAATCTGTGGCCAGTATACAGATAGTGGTATGATTGAGATTAATCCTCACTTGATGAATCGAAAACATTTAGATATCAAAACTGTCTGGGGCTCTGAGACCCTGCATGTTTATCGTGGAGTCAAGACGATAGGTGATAATTACGATCGATTTCCGTTTGATTCTCTTGTTACTCACAAGTTCAGTCTTGATGACGCTCAGAAAGCACTTGAAACTCAGGAAAGCTTTGCATCACTAAAGGCTGTCATCAAGCCCAATGAGTGAATCAAGGAGGTTCTATCATGTCCTTCCGCCTTCAAAAAGCAAAATGCGAACAAACAACTGCTCTGTTGAGAGAGCTAGAAATTGATGCCTGGCTTGTTTGGGTTAGAGAGACCTCACAAATTTCAGATCCTGTATTAGACCTCATATCGGGCAGTGATGTGGTCTGGCAGTCTGCATTTCTCTTTACGAGACAGGGTGAGAAAATCGCCATCGTTGGAAATTTCGATAATGATGGAGTCAAAGCTCAGAATCTCTTTGATCAAGTAATTCCTTACACTCAAGGGATTAAGGATGAATTGATTCACCAACTAGATATTTACGACCCATCTCAGATTGCAATCAACTACAGCACAAATGATGTCGCGGCAGATGGTCTAACAGTGGGGATGCATATGATTCTGAAAGATTATCTTAGAGACACTCCATATCTTGACCGTTTGATGTCTGCTGAGAATCTAATACAGAAACTCCGTGGAAGAAAAACTTCACTAGAGATTGAGCAAGTGAAGAAAGCAGTCGCTATCACTGAAGAGATCTTCAAAGAGGCTGAGAGGTTTGTAAAGTCGGGAATGACTGAGATTGAGATATACAATTCATTTCATCATGAAATGAATAAACATGGTGTGACTAGCGCATGGAATGATGACCACAATCCTGCTGTAGATGCAGGACCTACAAAGCGATTTGGTCACGCAGGTCCGTTGGAAAATAAAACCAAACTTGGTCACCTTCTGCATTTTGACTTTGGTGTACGATACAAAGAATACTGCTCAGATATACAACGGATGTTCTTCTTTGGTCTGGAAAAAGACATACCTGATCAAGTTCAGCATGCATTTGACGCTGTTAGAGATGCAATAGTTGCGGCATCCGAATTTGTAAGACCCGGAGCACTTGGTTACGAAGTTGATACAATAGCGCGCGACTTTATCAAAGATGCTGGTTATGAAGAGTATCAGCATGCATTAGGTCACCAGATTGGGAGACATGCTCATGATGGTGGGTCTCTATTAGGTCCTCGCTGGGAACGTTATGGTGATACAGTTGAACGTCCTGTAGAAGTTGGGAATCTTTTCACGCTGGAGCTATATGTCACAACAGAGAACTATGGACAGGTCAGTCTGGAAGAAGACATTTTGATTACAAAGAACGGTTGCGAATTTCTCTCACACCCGCAGAAGAAACTGATTTGTATCAGTTAAGATCGAGACC
>Ga0315535_1000628_pt1 | contig 24868 bp, 26 predicted proteins | sample SalMarSW160220MG_2_FD_203092 | JGI IMG/M metagenome (GOLD analysis project Ga0315535, IMG submission 203092) | Salt marsh sediment microbial communities from the Plum Island Ecosystem LTER, Massachusetts, United States - Salt Marsh Sediment SW1602-20 ... | reverse complement strand
TTTTTTTAATTTATTTTATTTCGCATTCTTAAGCGCGCTATTTCATGGAATAACTTGTTTTTTCCGTAAAAACTTAAATCTTCAACAAAACTCTCAACGCTAAAGAGGAGCCAACTAACATGGTTAACGACAAATTTCAGATTAAACCCACAGTAGACGAATTACTTGCAAAAGCTAAAAAACCAGCCCAACTCTCGGGACCCATGCACCGATTCTACGAAGGCAAAATGCAAGTCATCCCCAAATGCGCAATCAGAAACGTCGACGACTTCGCAGTTTGGTACACCCCAGGCGTAGCTGCCCCGTGCCGCGAAATCCAAGCAAACCCCGACAAATCCTTCGAATTAACAAACCGCTGGAACAACGTCGCCATCGTTACCGACGGTACCCGCGTCTTAGGTTTAGGTGACATCGGTCCAGAAGCAGCAATGCCAGTTATGGAAGGCAAAGCGTTGCTGTTTAAGTATCTAGGCGGAGTTGATGCCTTTCCGATTTGCCTGAAAACCAAAGATCCAGATGAAATTGTCAAAATCTGCAAAGCGTTAGAGCCAACATTTGGCGGCATCAACTTAGAAGACATCGAAAAACCAAAATGCTTCCAAATCCTCGAGCAAGCCCGCGACCAAATGAACATACCAGTCTGGCACGACGACCAACAAGGAACAGCAACTGTAATTTTAGCTGGATTAATAAACGCTTTCAAACTCGTAGGCAAAAAACCCAAAGAAGCACTCATAACACTAGTAGGCTCAGGCGCCGCTAACATCCGCACAGCTTACGTTTTAATGAAATGGGGCGTAAAACCAGGCAACATAATCCTCACCGACAGCAAAGGCGTCATCAACAAGAACAGACAAGACATCACCCAAGAAGAAGACCCCTGGAAATACGACATAACCCAAAAAACAAATGCTGAAGGCAGAACAGGAAACATATCCGAAGCCTTCAAAGACGCAGACGCAGTGGTCGCCGCCTCAAAACCAGGACCAAACACAATAAAGAAAGAATGGGTAAAAACCATGGCAAAAAACGCCATAGTCTTTGCATGCGCAAATCCGATTCCTGAAATCTGGCCCTGGGACGCTGAAGAAGCAGGAGCACGGATAGTTGCAACGGGAAGAAGCGATTTTCCCAATCAAGTCAACAACAGTCTAGGCTTCCCAGCGATTTTCAGAGGAGTATTAGACGTTAAAGCTAAAGCGGTCACAGACGACATGTGCATCGCTGCAGCCCAAGAATTGGCATATTACGCTGAGGAACGAGAAATGACTGAAAAAAAGTTGCTGCCACGAATGGATGAATGGGAGGTTTTCCCTCGAGAAGCAGTTGCATGTGCTCTTAAATCCATCGAGCAGGGGTTAGCACGAGTAAAACCCAGCAGACAAGAACTATATGAACACGCTTCCGCCATAATTCAAAATGCCCGCCAATCAACTGAGCTATTAATGAAGCATGGCTTAATCAAGCAGCCACCAAGTGAAAAAGAACTTCTAAGATAACTCACTACTTTAGACTTTAAAGAACAACAAAAAGAGGATAAAGATTTTAGAGCGGCGTAATTCTAACGATATTTCTCTTTTCCAACCTACGCAACGCATCTAGACACTCGTCTTTTTTTTCGCCCGAAACGTTAAGGGTAAGCATTATGTCTTTAATGGAAACGCCAGGTTTACCAAAACTTTCATGACGTTTGTAGAGGTGCTTAACAATGGATTTTTCTAGTCTACCGCATCGCCAAGTAGTATTGCGTATCAAAACAACTATGGTTCGGACAAGTGTCTGCTCGTTTGATTTTCTTCCACGAGGTTCTCCCATGTCTCCCCACAACAAAGATAAACCGCACCATTTCATTTAAACATTATTTCTAACATCATGGCATGGGTCAATACATTTTTTTAAGGTAGACCCCATGTTTTTTACCGTAATATCTTTCGAGTTTGCCCAAAGTCTGATAGCCAAGCTTTTGATAGAGCTTTAAAGCTGGGTTGTTATCCTCTCGCACTTCGAGACGAATTTCCGTTACGCTTCTCTGTTTTAGAAAACTCTCAATTTCCAGAAGCATTCTTGTAGCTATGCCTTTGCGTCGAAAGCTTGGAGCCACATTTATCGTTACTATGTGCCCGTACTCAGTGTTTTCTTCAACTTCAATTTGGGCAATAACAAAACCAGCTATATCTCCGTTTACTGTAGCAATCAACGCACGAGTGTTGTGGTCACGAAGCAGATAGTCTATTTGCTGTTTAGTAAACGCTTCATGATCAAAACAGTCTTCTTCAATTTCAAACAACTTATCAAGGAATTTTACGGTTGCAGCTTCAATTCTTACTTCCATTTCTTGTCTTAAATACTAATTAGGGCGTGGTTTGTTTTTAATTTTTTTCTATGTCTTTTTGAGCAACTATCGCTGGTTTCAATTCAAGGTACTGCTGAGCTGCAAAACCCGCAAAGAAACGGAACCAAAGTGTAATGATTCGAACAAGAATTGTAGCGGTAGCACTAAGTGCTGGCGGAACCCCCATAGAAATATAGAGTGTAGTCATTACTGCTTCTGGAAGCCCAACTTCAAAGGGTATACCGATTGGTATTGCCTTTACAGCTAAAACTATGGAAGAAGTTATCAAAATCAAACTCCAAGAAACAGGGTGCCCAAGCGATAAGAACACCAAATATGGCACGCTTAAACTAAAAAACCAAGTAATCGCAAGATAAAAAAAACTCGAAACAACGGGCTTAGGGTTGTTCTTAAATTCTTGCATTGCACTGTGAAAATTCACGGAAATATCAAAAGCTTGTTCTTTTAATTTATCTGCTTTCCATCTGCCAAAGGTTACTTTTTCCGCTAATTTTGTTATCCAATCTATTATTTTCGTCGTCCATTGCTGTCTGAAAGATAAAACCAACATAAAAGACATAACGCCAGTAATAGCTACTGCAACAACAATTATCAGGTTGAAAACTAAGGGTGATGCTTGCCCTCCAAAATAGAGTAAAACTATTCCAACCAGAAGAGCAATAACATTTATTGCCATCCCTAAGAGCCTGTGGGCAAAAAGTGAAGCTACGATTTTTCCGCATGAACCACATTTATCCCTCATTAGCAAATATGTCCGAGTAACTTCTCCACTTATCGATTGAGCTGGAACCAACGTATCGACATAAATACCATACCAAACGTAGAGATATCCTCTAAAGATGCTCATTTTGATTTGAAGAAATTTGGTTAATTCTCTCCAAGAAATTGTAAAGAAGAAAACATCCAAAAAACCAAAAAGGATTGCAACAGAATAAATGAGGGGATTGGCGGTTTTTGCTGTCTCGATTATTCCTAAGATGTCCACATTAAACAAGTATATGTAGAGAAAAAAACCGATTAAACCAAGCAGTGGAAAAATAACAGTTTTCCAAGTGAGCTTAGGCTTAGTGGTTTCCATTGGGTTTTTTGCACCGGAGTTAAACGGAGAGGTATGAATCACCGATTATATACTTTGTCCAAATCCAACCTAAGGCTAAAATAGGCTTCTAAGAATGCTAAGTGAAGATTGTTTATTTTTTTGAAGCGATTTCTGCTAAGTCTCTCATTAACCTCGTTAGATTACTTTTTCAATAACAGTTAAACAATAGGATTTACGTTATTCATGTAACTCATTGATTTGATAGTTGGTTTAACATATGGCTTCTATTAAAGCCCTCAAATTCAATCCTATTATTTACATAGTACTGGTTGCCTCGATAATAATTGTTGCTTCCATACTAATAGAGCCAACCATATCTGTGACTTCTAATAAATGCAGTTCATGTCATGGATCAGAGTATAATCAACAATTAGATATTCTGGAAGGAAACAGCCAAAACACGATACCTGCAACTATACAGGTAGGCCAAACACAAACAGTCAAAATAATCGTAGAAAACATTAACAACTCTCCAAAGTACAACCAGTTCAGTAATGTTAAAGCAACTTTAACTTCACAAAACAATCATTTCTCAGTAAGCTCTCCAACCGTCAATATCGGCACATTATCTACAACCGCAATGGCAACATGGCAAATAACAGGTCAATCCCAAGGAGCCGATACAATCTTAATTTCAGTGTCAGCCGAAAACAATCACTACTTCCTAAAATACATAGATAACTACTCACCTAGCCCAACAATTACAGTAACCACTGATCCCAATTCAACGCCAACACCGGACTCAACTCCAGAACCAACAATTCCCCCATCGCCCAACCCAACCAGCATCCCAACAACTACACCTTCACCAACATCAAATCCAACTAATTCACCCACATCTCAACAAACACCGCAACCTACAGAATCAAACAATTCCTTCCCCACCCAAAGTCCAACAACTCCAAACACTTCAAAGGAAACAAGCCCTACATTGCCAACGCAGACCAACATACCAAACTCGACAATGCAATACATCCTCACACCTGCCGCAATTGCATTAATTCTTATTTTTGCAATCACACTTCTAATTTTAACAAAAAAATACAAGGCTAAGAATTGACATGAGATATGACAAAATTGTATTTTTATTAAGAAGCTCCACCCTAGAATCAGGTTAGTGGGTTAGATATGAAAATAGGAGTTTGCGGAATTGCCTGCGAGAAGTGTCCTCGAATGCAAAGTGGCACTTGCCCAAACGGCAGTATTGGCTGTGTCGCAAGGGAGAACAAGTTTTGTCAGATTTGTAATTGTGCTAATCATAAAGCGGTTAAACTCTGTTTTGAATGTAAAGAATTCCCCTGCGAAACCACTAAACTTGGACCAATAAGTTATGGTTACTGCCAATACCTTTCAGACAAAACTGAGCAGCAGTCTTAAGTCATTGGTTTAAGGAGTTGTTTTGGTCATCTATGGTCGTCTCCAAAGAAGTCTTAATTGAAGCCAAAGGTTTAACCAAAAAATTCGACGATTTCATCGCAGTGGACCACATAGATTTCCAAGTTTACAAGGGCGAATGTGTAGGTTTCTTGGGACCTAACGGCGCAGGCAAAACAACCACTGTACGTATGATCTATTGTTTTATTCCACCAACCGAAGGAGAACTAATCGTTGCTGGATTAAGCGTTAAATCTCAGTGCCGAGAAATAAAGAAGATAGTGGGTGTAGCGCCTCAAGAAGATAACCTTGACCCAGATTTTACTACCATAAAGAACCTAACTGTCTACGCCCGATTCTTTGACATCCAAAAAGACGAAGCCACAAAAAGGGCGAATGAGCAACTAAAGTTTTTCCAACTGGAAGAAAAAAAACAAGTTCCCATACTGGCGTTGTCAACGGGTATGAAGCGCAGGCTAATTTTTGCCAGAGCACTGATCAACCAGCCTCAAATTCTGCTTCTTGATGAACCCACAACGGGTTTAGACCCTCAGGCTAGACACCTCGTCTGGGATGAAGTGCGTTACCTCAAAAAGAAACAGGTCACAATCATCCTGACAACTCATTACATGGATGAAGCAGAAGTTCTCTGTGATAGAATCTTAATCGTTGATAAAGGCAAAATCATTGAAGACGGAACACCCTCCGACCTGGTAAAAAAACACATTGGAGAGGACGTTCTTGAACTCGATTATGACGAGAAACTTTTGCCAACACTCAAAGAAGTTTTTCCAGATGCACGCATAGAGAAGCTAAGCGACCGCATGCAAATCTTCACTGACAAACCCCACGGCGTATTCGAAGGTTTCTTAAAAGACCACCCGATCCAAAATGTAACCATTCGCAAAGCCAACCTTGAAGATGTCTTCCTTAAACTAACTGGACGAGGACTAAGAGAAGAATGAGCAAAGTTAATCTACGTAAATCACCCGCTCGCTTCTCAATACCTAAACTCAGCTATCGAGTCTGGAAAGTCTGGCATCGCAATTTTGACGTTTTCACTACAACTATAAAAGTAAATTTCTTACCTTCTCTGCTTGAACCAATTCTATACTTATTAGCTTTCGGTTTTGGGCTTGGAGGATTCATACCAAGCATCGAAGGCCAATCATATATAGCCTTTATAGCACCTGCATTGGTAGCGATTTCAATAATGAACGGTTCTTTTTTTGAATGCACATTTGCCTCGTTTGTTCGCATGTACTTTCAAAAAACCTTCGATGCAATCGTGGCTACACCCGTCAGTGTTGAAGAAGTGGTTGCTGGGGAACTTCTCTGGGGTGCGACAAGAGCAACCATTAATAGCACAATCGTTTTGTCCGTGGTCGCAGTCTTCGGATTGATTTCAACTCCGCTGTTTCTAATAGTTATTCCGTTGGCTTTTTTTGGAGGTTTAATGTTTGCTTCAATGGCAATGTGCTTCACGGCAGCGGCACCAAACATCGACTTCTTTAATTTTCCTTCATTCCTATTTCTAACACCCATGTTCTTTCTATGCGGCACATTTTTCCCATTAACATCTCTTCCAATAGCCGTTCAAGGCGTCGCCATGGCTTTGCCCTTGACACATGTTGTCAACATCGTTAGGGGAGTTGTTACAGGCCATCTTGTACCTATACTTGGTTTGAATCCACTGGTTCTGATTCTCATAAGTCTGGTTTGGATAGTTCTCGTTACTGTGTTCTTCTTTATTCTCAGCATTAACTTGATGAAAAAACGTCTAACAAGCTAAAACTTTTTACGTATTGACTCAGAGATAATTAATTAAAAATCTTGCAGTCCCCTTTAGGCGTTAAAGATTTTTAAACGCAACAGGTATTGTTAGCCATAAAGGAAGAGAAACACATGCGCTTAGTTGTTCGAATCGGCGGTTCAGTTGTCGCATCTCCAATCAATACTGAATTGATAGGAAAATATGCCAATATAATAAAAAAATTAAAGCAGCAGGGCCACGAGGTTGCAGTAGTTTTGGGGGGTGGTGCGTTGGCACGAGAATTTATCGGTATAGCCCGAAATTTAGGTCTAGACATGACGGGACAAGATGAGATTGCAATTTCTTGCTCACGTTTGTTTGCCCAGTTGTTTCTCAAAAAACTCGGTGAATCAGGCTGCAGTAAGGTGTCCGTAACGTTAGATGAAGCTACTCAATGTTTAACTCAAGGAAAAATTGTTGTTATGGGCGGTTTAAAACCTGGAATTACCACTGATACAGTTGCAGCCCTAGTTGCTGAAAGCATTAATGCTGATCTAATGGTTAAAGGAACGGACCAAGATGGAGTTTACGATAAGGACCCCAGAAAACATCCAAACGCGGTAAAGCTTGACAAAATATCTCTTGAAGAATTAGTGAACGTTTTTGAACATAGTGAGCATAAAGCAGGCATTCATCAGATTGTTGATCCAGAAGCAATCAAAGTCCTGAAACGCCAAGGATTAAAAATGATTGTGGTAAACGGTTTTAAACCTGAAAATATTCCTGCTGCAATCAAGGGTCAGAATGTTGGCACAATAATAGCCTAAAATTAGTGCTTTTGTTATCCATACTTTTTTTCAATCTCTTCTAAATTTGGCCAAATGATTTTGTGAGATCCCTAACTTTCCTTTGAAGACATCGCAAGTGCGATTAGAATAAATCTAGCCTTAGATACATTAACAAGCAATTACCAAACATGTTACTTAATATCTTTCTTAAGATTTAACTAGTCTTTAAATAGACTCAGAATCCAAAAAATAATAGAAGCGCGAATAAAAATGTCAACAAAAACTATACCTGTCGTAGAAGCGATAGATGTTACGAAAACTTACATGCTAGGAAAGGTTCCAGTCGAAGCTTTGAGAGGCGTGAACCTAAAAGTTGAAGCAGGAGACTTTGTTTCAATTTTGGGACCGTCAGGAAGCGGCAAATCAACGATGCTAAACCTTATCGGCGCATTGGATAAACCAACCGCAGGCACCTTATTAATCGACGGTGTAGACATCTCAAAATTGAACGACAACCAACTCGCCGAAATCAGAGTAAGAATCGGCTTTGTCTTCCAATTCTTCAACCTAATTCCCAGATTAACCGCACGTGACAATGTAGAACTATCCATGTCAATAGCCAACTTGAGTAAAAATGAAAGAAGAAAACATGCCATCGAACTCTTAGAAACTGTTGGTTTAAAAGATCGAATAAAACACAAACCAGCAGAACTCAGCGGTGGACAACAACAACGCGTTGCTATAGCACGAGCATTGGCAAACAACCCCAAATTCCTCCTTCTAGATGAACCAACAGGTAACGTAGATTCAAAAACAGCAAGTGAAGTCTTAGCATTAATAAAAAAACTAAATGAAGAAAACCAAGTCAGCATAATCATGGTAACTCATGACCAAAAGCTAGCGCATGAAGCAAAACGTACCGTCCAGATGTTTGATGGTCAAATCACAAAACAGGCGGAAAACTAATGAAAACAACCGATATTTTTGGATATTCATTTAGTGCAATTAAACTTCGAAAACTCAGAGCAGCTTTAACTACGCTGGGAGTTGTGATAGGTATCGCTGCGATCGTAGCACTCTTATCAATAACTCAAGGCTTGCAAGCAACTCTAACTAACGAACTCAACCAAGGGTTATCTGCAAATACCTTAATCGTAACATCTGGCAGCAGTTTTCTTAGCGGAGGAGGTCCCAATGCAGGAGGTGGCGGCGGAGGATTTGGAGGGGGAGGCACAACCGATAACTCCGGATTCAAACTCTATGTAAATTATACTAGCGAAATAACCGGATTAAATTCAGATATTACCAACTCAATGGCTATAATAAGCCGAACTGGATACATAAATACAGAAAACCTCAACCGAACAGTTACAGTCAACGGAGTTGACTTCACCCAATACTCCCAGTTTTACAGCACAACATTTGTTGCAGCAAGCGGAACAATTCCACTTAATCCAGCCGAAAACCAAGTTGTCGTAGGCACACGCGTAAATCAACCTGGACAAAACGGAACAATCTTTTTTGGCGCTGGAGACACCATAAATATCACATGGACAAACGCCACAGTTTTGCCTCCAACAAACGAGACCTACACAGCCGTGGTCTCAGGGGTGCTTGACAAAATCGGAGGTTTTGGCATCGGAGGACCATCCGACACAGGGATCTACATTCCGATTAACAAAGCACAAAGCTTTTTTGGAACAGACCAATGCGACATGATACTTGTCCAAATAAAAAACAATGACAACGCAACCATAACAAATGTTTCTAAAGCAATAACAGACCATTTCAGCAACCAAGTATCTGTCGTATCAGCGACCGCTGTGCTTACTTTGCTCACCAGCGTCTTTAGCATCCTACAGCTATTCCTAGGAGGAATCGCAGCCATATCACTGCTTGTAGCAGGCATAGGAATAATGAACATCATGATAGTCTCGCTAATCGAACGGACAAGGGAAATAGGCATCCTCAAAGCATTAGGAATGAAGAGCAGAACAGTATTAACTATATTTCTAGGTGAATCCGTCATAATCGGTTTGCTAGGTGCAGTTATCGGCATAATCTCAGGATGGATTTTGGCAAACGTCACCGCAAGAATCTTGGGCTCAGGATTCTTCGGAGGCGGCGGAGGATTCCAAATAACGCCTCTATTAACCCCTGAAGTATTAGTTGGAGCATTAGCTTTCGGAATCGGGGTTAGCGTAATATTCGCACTTTACCCTGCTTGGAGAGCATCAAAGCTCAAACCAGTAGAAGCTCTAAGATATGAATAGACTCCCTGCTGTCCAATTTTTTCTTTTTCTATTTTTGTTTAGCTAGAAGCTTTAAGATACGAATACAATAAGCCTGAAGAGACGTTTCATATTGAAGAGAATTTATCCTGATCAACCAATCATCGGAATCGGAATAGTAATCGTACGTGACTGCCATATGGCCCTTATAAAACGTGGAAACGAACCAAGTAAGGGTAAATGGACCATACCAGGAGGCTTGGTTGAGCTAGGCGAAAGCGTTGAAGCCGCGGTTATACGTGAAGCCAAAGAGGAAACTTGCCTTGATGTAGAAAAGCCAGAACTTATCGATGTAGTCGGCAACGTTGACTTCGATGAGCATGGAAAAGTAAAATATCACTATGTCATTGTCGACTACCTTGTTCATGTTAAAGGTGGCGATATTAACGCTGCAAGCGACGCTGAAGAACTACGTTGGGTACCTTTCGATGAGGTCGAAGGCTACAATTTGACGGCTTCATTCAGACTTTTCTTCAGGCAAAATAGGAAAAAACTAGAGAAAGCTAATTCTTATTGCTAAAGAACAATCGTGTTTCACCCATGGTCTTTATATCTAAAGACCTGACACGAGCAACTATAGGAAAATCATTAACCACTCTGCCCAAAGTCAAACAGTGATGAGGTGGTAGGTCTCTAGCGATGCTTCGAACAGTTTCAGCATCAACTCTTGCTGCGCGTGAAACCACATCCAAATCATGTTCGTTGGTGAAGTTGAATAAAAAAATGTTGTCTGCTTGGCGATAAATGGTTTCTTGGATTGTATCAGGTTGGTTTGTGATAAATGTAGTGAATATCCCGTAGTGACGCATACGGGTAACAATGTCGTCCCAGTAAGTTTCACGCAAATAGAGGTGAGCTTCTTCCGCAAACAAGAAAACAGCTTGAAGTTTCCAGTTAGTGAGGGAATCAACCAGTTTGCCCAAGACGTATTCTACGATGATTTGGCGATCTATGTTTGAGGTGTTTTTTAGGTTTATTACTATGGCTCCGCCCTGATTCTTTGAACGAAGCAACCTATCATCCAGCAACATTGCTTCACCAGGGCAATCCGTGAAAAAACCCGAATTGGCAAATGAGTGGAAGCGCGAAGTCAACGCATCCTTTACATGTTGGTTGCAATTCAAGTCCCTGATTGCTTCCCCCAAATCTGACATAGTCAGCTTTCCTTGTTCTTTGAGGCTTTTCCAAAGACGTCTAAACTCTCGGGCGGATGTTCCAGGTAAATGTAAAGCGTTTACAAGTATACCCATGACTGTGTTTAAGTGCAGCTGTTCAAGACTAACCTTAAAGTTTTGCGATGGTGTGAAAGAGTGAATCTTATCATAATACATGTTGCGTTTGCCATCATTTGTTAATCCTAAACTTGAGTATTCTCCGTTTAGGTCGAAGACAACGACCGTAGCTTTGTAGCCAACCAGGTTTACCATCAGCAATTTGGAGAGGTGGGATTTGCCACACCCTTTTTTACCTGTGATAATATTCAACGTTCCATCTACCTCTGAAGCATCAATTGTAAGAAGCGAAGAATCCTTGGTGCCTCCCAAAATAATGGGTAGTTTTCCATCGACTTTTGCCAGTTTCATGAGCATTGGAATTGAGAGTTTCTTAATTGCTGATTGAGACCGCGAAGGTAACCAACTGCTGCTTGGGCTTAGAATCTGATTCTCCAGGGTGGCTCGAATCTTGCAAACTAATAGGTTTGCATCTTGAATGTAAGTAATATGCGGGGCAATCTCCATTGGGTCAATATCTTCACCCATTAAAGGTTCACCACCATCGGACAAAGTGCGCAAAAGTTCTTCCAAAACGCCGGGCACTGCAGCAAACTGTACATCGATAACTTGAGCAATTAGAGCTTTCCCCGCTTCATCATCTTCTACCAGCAAGTAGTCGCCTTTTTCAACACACTCGGTTGGAAAGCTTATGATTTGCAATACGTTTCCTTCTTTTTTATATAGTCTCAAGTGTAAACCTCTCCGCTGCCAAAAGCACCGAAAAGAAGTTTATGCATGTCTGGACGGTTGATGATTTGAATTCCATGTTTGCTAGTAATGAAATGCTTTATAGCTATCACCTCGTTGGCTGTAAATGTGCAAAGTATGTGTGCTAATCTTAGTGTTTCAGGATAACTTTGTGTATGCAAATCATTCCCTAGCAACTTCTGCAGAGCGTCTACTCGTCCTTCTGAGCTGATTTCTCGGTCGATGTCTAATCTGAATGAAAGGTTTGACCTGTTGAGCCGAGCTACATAAACGTCTCCAAGCAAGGCTTGAGGCGGTTTTGAGTACAGTCCGGTAGTCTCTACCAAATATGGCGGCTCATGATTTAGGCGTTGCTCAGTTATCAAGATTCCATTAACCCTTAGAGTTGTTGCTTTTGAAAAAGCTAAAACAATGCTCTTGTTTCTTCTTGCAAGAGATAGAATCTCTTTTAAGCGCTGAACGGGCGTATCTATAGTTCCTGCCATTAAGGAACCGTCAAAAAGCAATACTCCGTTGTTGATGGTTTTGGCAAGCATGGATTGAATCCACCGTTCAAGCAAGCTGGCTAGGCGAGTTGGCATTTGCGAGATATTAGGTGCTGATGGGTGCGCTTTTTCGTAACTTATGTTAAAGTATGCTTTTTCGAGTGCATTGTATAGCTGATTTTTATTTTCTTCTGTTATGTGAAGTATGAATGGTCCAAGGCGGGTATAATTGTAAATTCTATTTTGTCGCCAAGTAATTGCTCCCCTCATGGCTACGATAATGCCTGTTGGTGTTTCGCCTATTTTGATGGTTGAGGTGTCTGTGGCAGCGATTATTGTTTCTTTGAGGTTGCGTTTTAGGATGATTGGTTCTGGCTTTAGATGAAGGGTTCGAAAGCATTGTTCTCGAGGGTCTAGTTGTTGGGTTAGTCCGTTTAGATGCATAGGTTGATGTTGGGTTCGTTTTAGTGAATATAGGGATTGTTCTAAGAAGCGTTGAGGAAAAAGCGTATCTATGTTGGGTTGGGGAAAGTTATATTTGTTAGGTATTGTATATTGTTCAATCACTATGATTCACCAATATTCAATATCTTTATTGGTGAAATATTTAAGTATTGTGCATGTGCATCTTGCACAATTCAATATGCAATAAGTGAGAACTTGACAGAAACAAAGCAAAACCCGCCAATCAAAGTAAAAATGAAAATCGGGGACATAGAATTCGAAATTGAAGCCCAAACAGACCAAATCCAAACCGCAGTAAATCAGATACTTACAACAGTCACCGAACACGCAAAGAGCATTAACCTTACTCAGATCAACGAACGTCCAGCAAATCTCTCACGCGCAGAAACTTGTCGAGGCGTTATCCAAAAATTATGGGAGGAAAGCTGGTTTAATGAGCCACGCGGATTAGATGAGGTCCACAGTCAACTCGCACGAAAAGGCTTCCACTATGATCGCACTGCAGTTGCACACGCACTAGTTGATTTAGTAAAAGATAATATTTTAACTCGGATTGGAAAACCTAGACGTTATCAATACGCTCAAAAACGTCCCCCAACATAACTCACTTAATATTGATCAAAATTACTGGCTCTTGCATTCGTTAGTGATTGTGGTTAAAGAGTTTAAAGTTGGTTTTGCATTATGTTTTGTTTGGCGTTGTCTGTGAAAGTTGTTTTTTGGTTGTTGGACATTAATCCTAAGATCGACAAAAACAATGGGACAACTGAATTGTGGTTGTGGGGAATTGATAATAGTGGCAATCGAGTCCTAGTTATTGACCGCAATTTTATCAAATATTTCTATGCTGTGGTACAGGATGGGGTTGATGTTTCGAAGGTTGCAGGAGAAATTAGCAGGATTTTTGGCGAATCAGTTGTGAAAACAGAAATTGCACGGCGCCGTTTTTTTGGCAAGTCTGTGACTGCAATAAAAGTCTATTGTAATCCTGCAACTGAAACTAAAAAATTAGCCAAGAAGATTAGAAGTGTCATAGGAGTGAGAGATTGTCTCGAAGATGATATTCGCTTCGCTATGAGGTATTTAATCGACTATAACGTAGTTCCTTGTAGCTGGCATGAAGTTATCGCGGAAGAAGAAAAGAACACTAAGGGGTTGAGGGTTGACAAAGTATATGCCGCAAAGTCGTTGCCAAAGCAACTAGAAATTGCGTCTGTTATTTCCTTAAGGATTTTAGCTTTCTCTATGGTTTGTTATAGTCAAGAGGGTTCACCTAAACCCGATCGAAATCCAGTTCTTATGATTTCCACTTCAACCAGCGACGGAGAAGAAAGACAGTTTGTTGTAAAAGAAGATAAAGTGGATAAGCCTCTTATTGATGCTTTTTTTAAGTACATTCAAGATTTTGACCCAGATGTGATCGCAAGCTTTGGCGGGAATACTGTAGACTGGGCTTATCTTAAAACTAGAAGTCACAAGTTAAAATTGGAAGTTAACTTTGATCGAGCGCAACAGGGTCCTCACAACAGCGTTTATGGTCATGTATCAACAACGGGAGTGATTAACCTTGATTTGGCGGATTTCATGGATGTTTTTCCAGAAGTTAAAGTTAAGAGTCTTCGAAATTTCGCCGAACATTTAGGTTTAATGAAAGAACGGCAAAACTGGATTGAAGACGTCGAGTTTGCGGATTGGTGGGATGATAAGAAGAAGCGAAGTGAATTGTTGCGGTTTGGATTGGATACTGCACGCAAAGTTCAGGATGCCTCGACGTTACTTCTGAATTTTGCAATACAACTTTCAAGTTTAGTTAGCTTGCCTCTGGATCAAGTCATGACAGCAGCAACTGGCTTTCGTGTTGAATGGTTCTTAATGAAACATTCTCAAAGAGTCGGTGAATTAATCCCAAAACGGATCGAGCATACTTACATTTCTTATAAGGGCGGGTTAGTTCTCTCGCCTAAACCCGGTTTGCATGAGAATATCGCGGTTTTAGACTTCAAATCAATGTACCCCAATATAATGTTAACCTATAACCTATCACCTGATACTTACATTCCTCCAAATGAGCCCAACCCTGAAGAGGGGGTTTATGTCTCTCCAGAATTGGGGTGCCGTTTTCGTAAATCGCCTCCTGGGTTCTATACAGGCGCCCTGACATACCTAATTAATACGCGCGACGCAATTCGCCAGAAGATGAAAGAACTAAATCCAGAAATTGTGGAGTACCGGATTTTGGATGCTAGACAAAAAGCTGTTAAAATAATTACAAACGCTACCTATGGTTATGCGGGTTGGGTTAGCGCTAGGTGGTACCTTAAGCCAGTTGCTGAAGCTGCTTCTGATTGGGGTAGGCATGCAATATTGGAAGCTGAAAAAATGGCGGAAAACGCTGGACTATTAGTTGTTTATGGTGATACAGACAGCTTATTCATCAACTATGAGAAAGCAGCAGCAGAAAAACTGCAGGATCAAATTAAACGTGATTTGAAGCTAGAGGTGGAGATAAGCGATGTATATAGGCGAATTTTCTTCACTGAAGCAAAAAAACGTTATGCTGGCCTGCGGCAGGACGGTAGTCTTGATATCGTTGGGTTAGAGGTTATTCGGGGTGACTGGGCCGAAGTGGCAAAAAAGGTTCAAGAACATGTTCTGGAAATTATCTTGAAGGAGTCATCACCCAAAGAAGCTGTCGGTTACGTTCGGAATATTGTAAAATCGTTAAGAGAAAAGAAAGTTCCTTTCCATGATTTGATAATTTGGAAAAATCTAACCAAACCTCCCCAGAACTATGACATTAAAGCGCCACATGTGGAGGCTGCCAAGATGCTGATTAAGAAAGGTTGGCGGCTCACAGGTGGCGACAAAGTCGGTTACGTTATTTTGAAGGGAAAAGGTAGATTGTATAGTCGGGTTAAACCGTACGTTTTAGCTGAATACGACGAAGTAGACATTGACTATTACATTACTAATCAGGTTTTGCCTGCAGCGATAAGAATACTGGAGTTGTTTAACGTTAATGTTGAAGATTTTCTTAAAAAAGAAATTAAGGAAACACAAGAAAGCAGGAGCCTAATGGATTATGTTTAGGCTGCTGGAATAGCATCTTTGAAGGTTATAAGCTCAACGTTTAAGACTGGTTTGACTGCTTCGGAGATACGTGAAGCCACAATACGTCGGATATTTTTGTCAGCTGCAATGTCTACAATGCGTTGAGTGATGATGCCATCAAAAACCGCTGTGTCAACACCCGCTACTTGTTGAAGTTTCTCTGCAAGTTGACTTACGGGTAGGCGCTCTATTAATTCAAGTTTTTCGTTGAGCAGTACTGCTTCAAAGGTGCCGACTAAGGCTTTGGCCGCTTGGCTAATCGTGTCAGGGATTTCGATTTTAGCTCTTTCTGGAATTATGATTTTTTTAGGATGTGGTATTGGCGGTGTAGGTTTACCTGAAATTTCGCTAACAAGAACTTTGTTATCTATGGCTTCTGAGATTTCTTTGCAGTTACATTCTTCAATTTCTTTGCCCCTTGGTGCACGACCGACAAATTTTATGTTCGTTACTTGAATGAGCTCTTTTAAGATTAAATCTCCGCCCCGATCTCCGTCTAATAGTGCGGTGGCAACTTTTTCTTTAGTAATCTTTCTTATTGAATCAGGAACTTTTGCGCCTTCGAGTGCGACTGTGTTGAAGATTCCGCAGCGCATCAAATTAATTATGTCGGCGCGTCCTTCGACAACGTATATTTCTTTAGATTCTTGTAATGCCGGTCCTGCTGGTAGGTTTTCTGGACCGTACTTTTCAACCTTGCCAACTTTCATTGTGCCACTGATTTCTTTGTAGACTTCGTCTACGCTTGGCATAGATTCAATGTTCCAGCGGTGTAGGATTTCTTTTGCTCGGTCGATGATGATTTTTCGGCGCGCTTCACGGATGTCTTCTATTTTTTCTAGGTTTACTTTAGCTGAGCAAGGGCCGACTCGGTTTATGCTTTCGACGCTTGCTGCGATTAATGCAGTGGATACCCGGTCTAAGCTAGTTGGGATGGTTATTGAACCGTTGGTTCGATCGTTTTTTGAGTGAAGGTCGATTTCGATTCTGCCGATTCTGCCAGTTTTTTGGAGTTCACGTAGGTCAAGTTCTGATCCGAAAAGTCCTTCTGTTTGACCAAAAACTGCTCCGATAACGTCTGGTTTTTCAACTACGCCTTCAATATCAAATTTGGCATGTACAACGTACTTTATAGTAAATGTTTGGGATGCTCCTGTTCCCGTAAGTGTGACTCTCCTGTAAGTTTATATTTATTTGATTATGTTAATCGCACTAAAGCGAGATACTCTCGCAATGATGAGATCTGAATTTTGCTACTGATTTGAATTTAGATGCGTGCTGTTTAATATAACTTATGTAAGCTGGATAAGTATCCTGACGCCTATTTTCCTTTTTTTCTTTTTTGCAAGGCGAGCGATATTAGCTTATTCACTGAAAAAAATACGAAAAAACCGAAATTTCTTAATTCATAATTATACAAAAATAGTTAGGATAGAGTGAAGAAAAAATTACCTTAGCCTGCGTTTCAGGAGAACATATTAATTTAGTAGGAAACTAGTTTCTATTTGAGGAATAAATGAGATGCCAATTGTGCAAATTTCTGTTTGGGAGGGTCTTGCTCCAGAGAATAAGAAGAAAATCTTTGAAGTGTTAACTAAAGTTTTTGAAGAAATCGAAATTCCAAAGGAAGCAATCCAAATCGTCATCTATGAATCTCCAAAGATAAATTGGGCAACAGGTGGGCAATTACACTCAGAAAGATATCCACATTTACCCTCGCTTGAAAAAAAAGGGAATTCAACGGTTGAATCAAATTATTCAAAAATGCGCAATGAAGAAGCATCACCTTCTACGGTAAAGAGTATTTCTAACACATCTATGCAGAATAGAGAATTTGAAGAAGCGTTATTGAGAGCAAAAGAGTTGAAGGCTCCTGTTGACGAAGAGTTGAAGGCTCCTGTTGACGAAGAGTTGAAGGCTCCTGTTGACGAAGAGTTGAAGGCTGCTAATGAAACAGTTATTCTTGAGAATGAGAGAGGAACCAAACTATACAATGATCGTCTTATTCACGAAGGTAAAACCTATTTAATAACAGAAATGAAATGCACATCAACTAAAGCCGGTTTTCTGCATTCTTTACTTGAAATTCAATTCAAAAATGGCGAAATACACTCTTTTTACGTCGGAAATTTACCAAACACTTTTATAACTAACGCTGATATCAAAGGTTTTAAGATTGATTATAATAAGACTGATTTCAAGGAGGCGGCAGAACAGTGGGTTTCAGTGATAAATGAATTAATTTCCCTGAGCTGAATATAAATATCCACACTGCCAACTTAATATTCTAAAAGTAATAAATATTTAGTTAAATATTCCTAACTTGATGGTTAAAGAAATAAATCTTGATGAACACACACTACTCAAAAAGTATCTGAAAAATTTGCAATGAATTTTATCAAATATATGTAACCTCTACAAACACTGATGCCGTCGACCTTTAAGAAATCGACCTATCAACATTAACGGTCCAGGAAGTCTTAGATAAAATACGCAGCCACATGGCACAAGCTCAACCACTTGTCAAACAAGGCTTGAGTACATTGCAACTTACGAAGAAAACAACTATTAGGAAGCGGCAATAATGGAAAAACCACAAGTATTTGGCATAAACACCACTTTTTTAATAATACTTCTGATTTAATAATCAATCATTATCATTTGTCACTTTAGAAAATGTAAAATATTTTTGATCTATTCATTTTAGCTTGTTTACCCTTTAACTTAAATAACAAGACGAACAAAGAACAATACGGCATCCATGAGTCTGCATTTAAACCCGGAATATGACAAGCTGCTCCCAAGAATGGCGGATGAAGAATTTGCCCAGCTCAAAGCATCTGTAAAAGCTGAAGGACAACACTACCCCATTATCGTGAACGAAAACCTTGAGGTGTTAGATGGGCACCATCGGTTTCGAGCTTGTACAGAATTAGGAATTGAACCTGATTTTGAAGTTCGCAAGTTCGAGGACAAACTTTTAGAAAAAAAATTCGTGATAGAAGCTAACCTAAGGCGTCGTCACCTTAACAACTTCCAACTTGTAGAATTGGCTGTGCCTTTGTTAGAGATTGAGAAAGCCCTTGCAAAGAAGAGGCAAATAAAAGGTGGCCTAAATGGGCGCAATCAGCAGTTGGGGTTAGCGTCAGCTGACGCAGAACCTGTATTTGAGCCTGAGGTAAGGGCAAAAGCTACTGAAGTCGTTGCTAAGAAGGCAGGTTTATCGACTAGGACCTTTGAACGCGGGAAGAAAATTATAGATAAAGCAAGCGAAGACGATAAACAGAAGCTTCGTGATGGAAAAACCAGCATCTCCAAAGTCTACCAAGAAATAGTGTCAAACGAACATCCTAAGCTAAAAACTGAATCCGCCCAATCTGGTAATCATGTGTTGTCTGCTCGAGAAGTGCAGAATAAAGAGGAATTGTTAGTGCTGTTGGAAAAAATGATTAAGCAGGAACTGTTCTGTCCTGAATGCGGACATAATATGCTTGAATGTAGCAGTTGCCATAAGACCCTGCGGAAACTTTTGAAACAATAGAGATAATTGACTTTTTTAATTGTTTGCAAGATTCTCCTGGATTGATTTCGAGTTATTTTTTAGGCAGCTTTTATGATAGAACAAGAAGTTTGTTTTTGCAAAATGGCAGGGTTTGTTTTGATTTGCTTTTTTTGGGGTTTGTAGTGTCTCTGTAGGTTGCGGTTAAAAAAGATTAAAAAAACTTTGTTTTGAATAATTTGTTTCATATTCAAGAATATAAATTCAATATAATAGATCTTCAAATATTATCCGTGGGAATCTCGGTTAACTTTGACACAATCTAAAAGGATTGGGAAGAGAGAGGGGGAACATGACCTTTTTCGCTTGTGCCTCAGTTAACCGTGGATTCTCCAGACGCAATGGACTATTACATCCTCTGCGTGGCTACTAGCAAGTAGTATCATTTGTTTCATAAAAAATGATGTGACTGTATTCGCACTACAACAAGCTGTTTACTTTTCCTTCTGATATTTTTGAAATGGACAAATTAAGTGCTTTCTTTGGGTCCATCGGTGAATTAATTCCAAAGTTTTCAACTGCTCAATCTAAAATCGGTTGGGGCATCATCTGCTAAAATAAACACTGATTTAACCAAACAATCGCCTCAAACTGCCAACTTAACGTTCAGAGTACGGTTTAGTTTTTGCCTAAAATAAAATGAGGTGTTGGAGGTTTAGTTTAGGTCGTCGTTTTCTATTTTTCTAGCCATTTCGCCTAGTATCTTTGTGAAGGGGTGATCAGGTTTATCTTGAACAAAAATCAAGTTGCCTTCGTTTCTTAGGATTTCGCAGAAACATGGCATTATTCCTAGAAGTGGAACCTGATAGTCTGTTTTAATTTTGTTCTTCATTTCAGTCTTTTTTGCTGTTATTGAAGGGTCGAGAACTTTGTTTAATACTAATCCGGTTTTCTTTTCAAATAGGTTGTAGAGTTCTATTAGCATTCGTTTTGTTCCATCTACGTCTGAGCGGTCACCTGTCGTTGCTACAACCACGAAGTCAGCTGCTACAATAGCGTTAATTGATGAGTATTGAAGTCCTGGGCTCGTGTCAAAGACTAAGTAATCAAATTTATTGTTTTTTAGTAAACTCTCTTTTAATGCCAAAAGTTTCCCAAGGGCATGCATTTCCCATTTTCGATCCTTTGAGGACATATCGCGTATTGCTTCGGTGGCTGGATTAGCTAAGCACGCGTAAAATTCTCCTCCTCCAGTCACCTTGTCGCTCATGTTAACTAAGGCTTTGTTAATTTCACAGTTGCCGTTTAAGTAATCATTAAGCCAGCATTCCATGTCTTTAGCTTTTAGGATGGCAAAAAGGCTTGGCGCTCGGAAGTCAAGATCAAATATACATACTTTTTTACCCATCTTCGTAAAAGTAGCGGCCAAATTCACTGACATGGATGTTTTTCCTGTTCCTCCTTTGTAGGAGTGTACGGCAATAATTTTGGTCATATTATTCAACTCTGTTTTTCTCTTTCAATGAAAAAGTAGGCTTTTCTGCCTTTCCTTTCTTTCTTTAGGTATCCCATAATTACTAACTGGTTTAGATATGCACTTTCGACTGCTCGGGCTCTTTTTGTGTGTTCTGCTATTTCTTCGGCTGTAGCTCTTGTACATCTGCAAATTGTCATGGCAGTTTTTCGGAGGTGGTCTGGCATGGACAGCAGTGTCATAACGTCTAACGATGCGTCTGGTAAGGTTGGGGTATTTTTTAGGTTATTTCCTGTGTTGTTTTTTTGAATTTCGATCATTACTTCCATTTTCTCGTTAAGTTTCTCGAGGCTGGTTTCAATTTTTTCTAGAATGTTTAAGGGCTTTTTGCTTGACAGGTCGTTTCTTATCACGTAGTTTCCCCGAGTTGTTTTGTTTTTCAGGTGTACAGTTGGTATTTAGATGTGTACAATTTATTAAGTCTTGCGATACTTAAGTACTGATTATTAAACATAACATAAAACAGACAAAATAATCCTAAAAGTAAAAGAACGAAAAAATATTCATTTGTTTAAAGTTTGGGAATTCAGTAGGGAATAGAAATGTGGTTTCTTGCTTCCTCTACTATTGGCAAAACTTGTTTTAGCTCTTTGAAATATTTCAAAACAGTAATGCCTCGTTGCGTAACCGCAAAAACTACACGCGATTTGCCAATGGTCCGTTCTTCAACCAAACCTTGCTTCAAAAGAAAGTCCAAATATTCCTTAAGAACGCTGCAATTTACGTTAGCCTTGTACATAACATGAGTTAATTTCAATGGTCCTCTTTGGGCAAGGACTGTAAGGATATCAACGTACATTTCGAGTTTTGATCGACGCACTTAATACATCTCTTTTTCACATAGTTATTTGTTTGATTATAAATCATTTATGGGCTTCTAAATCTACAATTCTCCATGGCAACTGGTTAGTCTGCTGTCTTTTCGGTAGATATGTTTAACACTTTTATTCTATTTTCGAAGGCAGTGACTAGGTCATCTAGCAATATTTCACGCAATACGGTTGACAAACAATTGATTTTTTCATCGAAAACGTCTGAAAACTTTGTCTCCAATTCCTTCCTGTCTTTAACCGCAAGTTGCTTCATACACTGTTCTCCATTACATTAATAGTTGAGAGAATGTCTGAAGAAATATAACTGGCTTATGAAAGTAAAATCTGAATTTTAAATTAATTCATTGGAGGCTCAAAACGATTAAAAATCATTCGGCAATCTTTTTGAAAAAACTCTCCTCCTCTATTATTTAAGTTCTGATTTCTGAGCTTTAGTTACGGGCACGGGATCACCGGGTTCCTTACAAACAACATTCAAAATGAGTGAATATTGATTCATAATAGATGTTGGTTATGGCGTTTTGATGTTAATATGTTGTCACTTGTCGTAATCACATACTAATATTAAGCGGCTGTAACTCATTTACAATAGATAAAAATGTTTTAATAAGCATTTTAATCTAGGACGTTTTTTATTTGTTTAGCACTGTTAAAGAAAAATCCTGGAGTGTTCAGCTTGTCAAAGGGTATGTCTTGAACGACGAAGTTCGCGCAGAGCGATGCTTAAACTGCAAATCAACAACACAAGTTTTAGCCGCTAGTTATCACAACCCTAATCTTCTGCTATACGGATGCAGCAATAGCAAATGCAAACATAGACTTTTGCGTCTTGATTTTGACAAGCAAACTCCAACTAGACTGTTGCAGGAATAATTCAATCAACAGGATTTTATTAATTGGGTCGAACCTAAACCGGTTCAAGACTTTCAATTCTGTTTCTATACATTTTTGAGGTAACTGATTAAATGTTGAAATTCTCCTGTTTTTTTCATTTGACCCTTTTGTAGCATTTCGGTTAAGTTAGACTTGATGTAGAGTCCACCTCGGGGATACAGCTCACGGGCAACCAAGGTAAAGACTTTGCAGTTTTCTTTTCCTATTGCATTTTCTTTAAATCGATATTTGTAAGGAGTTTTGGGTGGCAGCAAAGTTTCAGAAAGAACGATAACACCAAAATTTCTTACTTTTGTCTTTGATTCTAGCTCGTTAAGTCTAAAACGTAGAACTTTGTTTGGATCTTCCCGCTTTCCGTTTTCTGTAATCTTACCGCCGACGAAATTGCTCTTAATCTCCAGTATCATTCTCACATTGTCAGAAGTGTAGATTTCTTGGTTTGGGTCTACGCCTTTTTTTAAAAGAAGAATAGCGTTTTTTATTTTAGAACCTTGAAGCACGACTTTCGGATTCATCGAAAGGTTAAGAGTCCTTCTCAAAAGGTGATTGCGAATGACTATTTCTGCTGGACTTCCAAATTTCTCGTGTAATGTTCTGTCGTTTTTTTGTTTCCAAAATTCTTCACTGACTTCGATTAGAATTGTGTATTCTTCATAATTAGCTGTTAGTATTGGTTTCTTGGAATAATTTGGCATTATTATAACATTACCTCTTCAACATAAAAAATCTTAATTTTCCCGAAAAATTCACGATAACTATTCGCCAAGTAAATGTTATTTCCAAGGGGATAATTATGGTTAAGAGAAAAACACCTGAACGCTTTTTCTAAAAAATGAATCTTAGCAGATCATTCCATTTCTATCTTCTTTAGATAAGGTAATTTCTTGTAATCACTAAGTCGATCGATAATTATGAAAGAGAAGCCAAAAACTAACTTATTTTTGCGTTTCACCATAAAATCCGTGCATTGGAGCAAGATCAACGGTCGTTGACTTTGAAATCAAAACAATGATGGTGTGGTCGCCGAGTTGCAGACCTAAACAGTTCAAGTGCATTTTAGAACCTTTGATCATACTTGATAGTATTGCCTTAATGGGTTTTGGGAGGTCGTCGCCAACTTAACGGACGACGGAACCATAACGCTGGGCCAATCTATTTCTAGTTTGCTCTCAGTGTCATCAACATTGATGGGGTGTATGTTAAGAGCATACTCCATCGCTTGGTCCTGCGGGTTCTCAAGCTCGAGCATTTGTTTAAGGCTTAAGTGTTCAAAGATTCTTCTAATTGGGCGCATTGAGTTGCCATGGCACGAGATGGCTGCGTTACCCGGATTCTGTTTAAGCCAACTTTCAAGCTGCACAACAAAGGGCAAAGTGCGGCTTTCAACCATCTTGAGGCTTTCACCGTCTGGAGGCGCAAAATCGTAGCCTCTATGAACTTTGGCAAACCACTCAGGTTTTTCAGATGCTATCTTGATCTTGCTTTTGCCTTGCAAAGTGCCATAACAACGTTCAATCAGGCGGTCGTCTGTGAAGACGGGAACGTTAAGGTGAGGTTTAAGGACAATTTCAAGGGTTCTTTTGGCTCTCAACAGATGGGATGTAAATGCATAGTCAATTTTTTCTTGTTCCAGCTGTTGAGCAATCTCTTGTGCCTGTAAACGTCCCTTCTGTGTTAAGTCTGGATCACGCCAACCTGAGAATATTTGACTGCTGTTATCGGTAGTCTCAGCGTGTCTAAATACAAAAAGATTACAAATCATAACCCATTTTCACCAAAATGTCGTCTGAACTGAGGAAGACGCAAATTCTTTTAACTCTTTAATATTATATATCTCTATTGATTTGCTGGCGTATTGAGTTTTCAGACATTAAAAAACTTGATGAATAAACGCTTTTAATTACTTGAGTGGAGAGGGCTTTCAATGAAAACCAATTAAACCCTATTGCAACATGTAATAATAAAAAGTTATTAGTAACCCCCGCTTTGGTAATTTTAAGAATTACCTGACTGGGGTAGGCGCGGCGCTCACCTGACAAGCCTCCATAGGTTTTATTCCAAAGCATAGTCCCTTCTGAAGCAGTATTTATCAAATAAACACCACCAGCTCCATAATTATCTATAAGCCCCGCTATAGCGTATCCAGCACCTTCAGTCTTAATCAAAGAATATCCACTATCTCCACGGTTTTATTCTCCGTATGCACTGAGGGTTTGTTCCATTGTATGTTTCGCGTGCGCTGTTGAGGATGAATACCAAATAGGCACCATTCTGCCAATCCTTGAAACGTGCCGATTTGCTGCCCCATAGAGAATTCTTGATGCATGTTAAGAATTGGTACTCATCAACTTTGGTTACCCGTAAGTGCATTGAATTTCACTACATCTCTACATTACAATGAAAGCGG